>ENA-UOOE01000010-UOOE01000010.1-fermentation-metagenome-genome-assembly--contig:-NODE-10-length-250936-cov-118.679485_pt1 | contig 250936 bp, 213 predicted proteins | sample MGYA00245776_ERZ724021 | MGnify/ENA primary metagenome ERZ724021 (study PRJEB28704, sample SAMN03018321) | fermentation metagenome | biome: anthropogenic terrestrial biome; feature: soil... | reverse complement strand
TAAATAAGTAAATAAGTAAATAAGTAAATAAGTAAATAAGTAAATAAGTAAATAAACAATAAAAATCAAAATATTTGAGACAAATCTGTCTGCGTAACAGGTTTACTCAGGATAAAACTCTTTCTTCGTAATTTAGTATACTTTCGATTTCTTTTACCGGCTTCAGTTCTTCAGGGACTTTCTGAAAATCGGTCTGAATGCGAATTATACGCTGTGGTAACGGAATCTCTATGCCATTCTCTTCCAAAGCCTGTTTTATATTCCACAGGATTCTGGTTTTTATTCCGAACCATTCGTTCACAGGTGCCCAGATCCTGACAGAAATATTTACGGAACTTTCTCCGAGATCGCTTACGAAAACCGAAGGGGAGGGATTAAGGAGAGCAAAGGGTTCTTTGTCGATAATGTCCTTGATAAGCCAGATTGCGGCATTGGCATCGTCACTGTAACGGATCCTGATTGTATATTCAAACCTTCGGACAGGATGCCCTACAATGTTCGTGATATTTGTCGTAAAAACCTGCTGATTTGGGATGCGAACAAGAAGCCCCTCAAAGGTTCTTATATGGGTAGAAATTATGCGGATATCTGTGACATAACCCGACACATCGCTAATTTGAACTTGATCCCCTATTTTTATAGGCCTTTCGACCATAAGGAAAAAACCCGAAACCAGATTCCCCACAATATTCTGGCTTGCAAAACCAAGAATAATACCTGTAACTCCTCCTGCCACTAGGAACGCTGAAGGATCAATTCCTATTAGAGATACATTAGAAAGAAATACGATAGTAAGCATGCCATAGTAAAAAACTTTGATGATAGTCTCAGCCATATCTTTACTGACTCTGTCTTTAAGAGACCTGCGCAGGTAAAGCGAGAGAATTTTGGCAAGGAGGATTGAAAAAGAAAGAATTAGTATAAACTTTAACACAGATCCCAGAGTTACGGTACCATCTAAGGTAGGCAAGCCTATGTCAAGAAGATCGAGATTAGTAATCAAAATCCCCACCCCATGTAAAATTTAAGGGGTGCAAAACCAAGCTTCTGAAGGCTATAGACTCCGAAAGCTTCTTTCCGGGTTTTAAAATCCTTCAGAGGACTACTTTTTAACTCCCCGCTGAGATACTGTAACTCAAAACCTGTTTCAGCCGTGTTCTTGTTAAGGATATCCATACGCGCTCGCGTAAAAACGTCACCTGCATAATAAAGTTTCATACCGTATGCACTGAAAACTACTTTTGAGATCGACGCCCAATCCGAGGAAGCATTTCGAAGGGTCAGTTCAATAACTCCCTCCTGCAGAGGGTTAGGGGAAGGAGAAATTGAATATATCTGACTTTTCCAATGCTTGCAGATGACTCCGTTTGAAACCTCCCCATAAAGGGTAAATTTCTGCCTTACCAGGCTTAGCACATCAAGAAGCTGGAGATTTTTGTCTCCCTTATCCGCGATAAAAACGCCTATTTCTATCGGAAAGGTCAGAAAAATCTTCCTTTTAGCTCCTGCCGCAAGCAGCAGGATTTTCTCAAACTCTATCAGTAGGTTGGGAGTGATTTCTTTTGGAGTGTTTAAGGGCTCTACTGGATTTATAATCAGGCGCTTTTCATCTCCGAGAATAATTTTCTCTACATTATCCGTTCCGAGTGTCCTTCTGTATATCCATTGCTCTCCGATTTTTGTCACGGAAATAACAATTCCTTCCTGTTCTACTGAAAAAGGGGGATTATAATGGCCGTACATAATATCCTGGGAACTAACACTTTACAAATAATTCTCTGAATTCCTTAATATAGATATCACACATTATAAAAATTTTTTCTTTTAAAGGTGTTTCTATAATCTAAAGAAAAAATAGATATGAAATCAGCACAGAAGACAAAAAGGCCCAATGGAAAAGCTAATAAAAACAGAGCTGATAGAAAAAGCAACAAAAAAGCTAATTGAAGAGGAGCAAAAAAGAAGCAAAGAAGTCTCCAGCTAAAAGAAAGTCAAACCCATTTCATTTTCTTAAAATAGACGAACATAGTGACTGCTAACAGGGTCATTCCAAATATTACTGCCGGATAGCCCCAGCGCCATTTGAGCTCAGGCATGTATTCGAAATTCATTCCATAAACGCCTGCTATGAAAGTAAGTGGAATGAAAATCGTTGCTATGACTGTCAGAACCTTCATAACGTCGTTCATCCTGTAGCTTATGCTGGAGAGATATATATCAACCATTGAAGACAAAATATCCCGGAAATCTTCTACTGAATCAATTACCTGAATGGTATGGTCATAAACATCTCTAAGGTAAAACCTGGTATTCTCTTTAATAAGATTGGACTCGACCCTCTGTAAACCACTTATCAGCTCCCGGAGAGGCCAGACAGACTTACGAAGGGTAATCATATCCCGTTTGTACTTTTGAATAGTCTTGAGGGTCTCAGGCCTTGGCTGTATTACCAGCCCTTCTTCAAGGTATTCGATTTCATCCCCAAAGTGCTCAAGAATTAAAAAGTAATTATCGACTACAGCATCAATAAGGCTGTAGGCAAGATAATCCACCCCGCTTTTCCGCAGGCGAGAAGCCGGGTTTTCAAACCTTTCCCGCACCGGATCAAAAACGTCCCCCTGCCTTTCCTGAAAAGAGAGAATATAATTCGGGCCAATGATGATGCTTACCTGGTCTATAATAATTTCTTCCTTTTCCGCATCAAGAAGCATCATTTTTAAAACTGTATAAATATATGAATCATAATCTTCAGTTTTGGGCCGCTGTCCTGTATTGAGCACATCTTCAAGAGTAAGAGGATGGATATTGAAATAATTTCCAAGCTTTTCTATAACGTCTACCCTATCAAGCCCATCTACATTTATCCAGAAATTGATGTCTGACTGGCCCTTAAACTCCAAACACTCTTCAACTGAATCCAACTCTTTTTCTATAATTTTTTCACTGTTATAGGCCAGAACTCGAATTACTACCTTTTCGACCTTCTTTTCCCCCACATGGACAAGCGTTCCGGGTGCAAGCCCGGATTTAGATCCTCTTCTTCCAAAAGTCCCCATACTTGCTTCTCTGCCTCACCTTCTAATAAAAATAGACTACTCAGTAATTAAAGCTCCATTGATTTAAGCCTGTGTACAACATTTAGTCCAAATATTTTTGTCAATTTTCTGAGTAAGTTTGGTTTACTCTTAACGCGATCTACTTCTCAATGCAAAATAAGCTTTTTATATGCTTGCAGATAAATATATGTATTATATATTTAATAGGATAATATGATAAACATATAATTAGCTTTTTCCAAAAATCGGGGAATTTGGAAATTTCGTCAGTTTTAGAACTAGGATATAGGGGTGACTAATATGGCTGAAGACCAAATTATGAATAGCGTATATAGTATGCTTGACCAGTTTATAGCATTTATTCCGACATTAGTAGCAATAATTGTTCTCATTATTATAGGAAAAATCCTTGGGACATTTCTTGGAAGAGTTGGTGCAAGCATACTGGATAAGATAGGACTCGATGATCTTGTTGATAGAACCGTGATAGGTAGAATGATAAGAAGAGGACAGATGAGTACGGTTGGCTTTTTTGATGCAGTCATCCGATGGCTCGTTTATATCATCTTTGCCTTGATTATCCTTAATATTCTAAACATCCAGGCAGTGAATAATTTCATCAACCTGGTAATATACTACATCCCACTTGTGATCTCTGCATTCATTGTACTCTTAATAGGCTTCCTGATTGTAGACTTCATTGGTGATCTGATTAAAAATCTGCTTATTTCGATTGGAGTAGACGAGAAATTTGAAGGGACACCTTTCGGAGCGTCAGTCAGATCAGGAGGACTAACAGCCTCAGGAATCATTTCCGGATTGGTAAGACTGTTTGGGTATCTGATATTTCTTACAACTGCATCGAATATTTTGCAGTTGACCATGCTTACCCAGTTGCTAATAAGTATTACTGAGTATTTACCCAGGCTTTTTACAGGTATTTTGATTCTGATAATAGGGATTCTTTCTATCGATATAGTGATGGATTACCTTACAAGTACGATCAGAGGTATGAATGTAGAGGGTGCAGATATTATCCTTCCTCTACTGAGAGGTTTTCTATTCCTTATCGTAATTCTGGTGGCACTGGACACGATGCTCGTTAACACCAGTATCCTTTACCTGTTCTTTGGGCCGCTGGCATGGGGAATTGCAATTGTGGTCGCGTTCAAATACGGGATAAAAGATGCTCTTGTTGCATATGCCAGAGAAAGAGGCAAGTAAGTAGTCACATAAATCCCTAAACTTCGATTAAAGAAGTTTTTGTTACGTATGCCAGGAAAGGAAGTAAATCTTCCTTTCATTTATTTTAAATGCTTCTTCATCAGCCTTGATTAAATTGTCCTAAGATAGTTTATTCCAAACTTAGTTTCTACACAGTTTATATTTCTTTCAGTTTATATTTTTTTAAATCAATATTTATTTAAAGCTTCTTGTCAAACAAACAGGGCATGGAAACCCCCGACAATCAATCTTCTTTTGTAGAGAATATGTCTTATTTTGACCGAGGCCTAGAGCAGGCATTTACATGGTTTTCAGATAACTTCGGTACATTTTTATTCATAATTTTTATTGGCCTGCTCACTGTCCTTGTCGCACGGAACGTAAACCGTCTTCTAGAACGCCATTTTAAAAGTGCAAGTACCAGGCTGCATATGGACCCAACGTCTTTCCGGATGTTCAGGCATATTGTGGTAGCATTAATCTATTTTATGGGAATTCTTGTTGTTATATTCAGCATTCCTAGTCTTCGGAGCCTCTCAGTTGCCCTCTTTACAGGGGCAGGAATTGCCGGTATTGCTATAAGTCTTGCAGCTCAGAACACACTGAGCAACATAATCGCAGGGGTTTCTCTTGCCATCTTTCAACCTTTCAGGGTCGGAGACAGACTGAATATTATGAACGAATATGGAAAAGTTACGGATCTCAACCTCAGGCATACAGTTATCATAACCTGGGATAACAGGCGTCTTATAATCCCCAATTCCAAAATCAGCAATGAAGCGATAATTAACTGGACTATAGAAGACCCCGCAGTAATTTGGCCAATTGACGTTGGAATAAGCTATGATGCCGATATTGACCAGGCAAGAAGAATCATGATCGAAGAAGCCAGAAAACATCCCAATGTCATGCCTCCGCAGGAGGTTAAATATAATGTTGTAAAGCCCAGCTTACTTAAGTCCGAAACCTTTGGAGTAGGACTTTTTGACTCCCCTGTGCTACATCCCGTAGACCCGGATTTTAGAGAGAGAGGAGGAGTTAAAGTAAGTGTTGTCGAACTGGGTGAGTATTCCGTAAACCTCCGCATGAACGTCTGGTTCAAAGACAGAAACATTGCGCACAGTTCAGGATGCGAAATAAGGGAAGCTATTAAAAAGCGCTTTGATAAGGAAGGCATAGAAATTCCGTACCCTTACAGGACTATTGTATATAAAAAAGATCTTGAAAACGAAAAGAAGGCTACTGGAAAATTATCCAATACAGAAGGAGATAAAATTGAGTGCGCCGTAAAAGTCGATTAAAGAGATTGATAATTAAGTAATTAATCGATTGATAGAAAGTAAGTGGAAGACGGATTAAGAATAAACAAGAAAACAAGTGAAAAATGGATTAAATAAAAGAAGAAATTGGAGATGAAAGGTTAAAAGGGGATCTCACAGCTCCCTTTCATCAATCACTCTTTTTGTTTTTTTCGTGCTGCGGGGAAGTTCCCCTATCTTCATGCCCACAACATCCACGGTTACGCCTATAAAGTCCTTAAAAGCTTTTCTGAGAGCTTTTTCAGTTTTCTCTTTCCTTTTGGAGTCTTCTGCATTTTCTATCTCGATTCTGAAGATCATGCTGTCCCGGCCGTCCTTACGGGTAAGCAGGATCTGGTATTCGCTGCTTACGCCCGGAACCCTGTGAATAATATCTTCAATCTGGCCAGGATAGATATTCACAGCCTTGAACTTTATACGGTCATCCGACCGTCCCAGGATCCTGTCAATTCTCGGAAAAGGACAGCCGCATTTACAGACGCCAGGAATGATCCGGGTAAGGTCTCTTGTCCTGTAGCGGATAAGAGGAGCTCCTTCCTTTGTGAGGGTTGTTATTACAAGTTCTCCAAGCGTGCCGTCAGGAAGCTGCTCGCCCGTAATAGGATCGATAATCTCAAAGAGCAGGTAGTCGGACCAGTAATGCATACCTTCATGGAATGAACAATCAAGGCCAATTCCTGGCCCGTAGATTTCGGTCAGCCCGTAAATATCAAAAGTTTCTATTCCCAGCTCGGTCTCGATTCGACTGCGCATTTTTTCACTCCAGCGTTCCGAACCTATAATACCTTTTCTTAGATGGATCTGGGATTTAAGCCCGCGTTTTTCAATTTCTTCAGCAAGCAAAATCGCATAAGAAGAGGTACTTGCTAAAGTTGTGGACTTCAGGTCAACAAGCATTTCAAGCTGTTTTTCGGTATTTCCCGGGCCTGTAGGTATAGCCATTGCTCCCAGGCGTTCAGCTCCAAGCTGGAATCCTATCCCTGCAGTCCAGAGCCCGTACCCTGGAGTAATCTGAATTCTGTCCTGGTTGTTAAGGCCTGCCAGCATGTAACAGCGCATCACCATCTCGGCCCAGACATCTACATCCTTTCGGGTGTAAGGAATAATTACGGGTTTTCCGGTGGTTCCAGACGAGGAATGGATCCTTACGACTTCTGAATCAGGTACTGACTGCAACCCAAGAGGGTAGGCATCCCTGAGTTCTTCTTTATGTGTAAAGGGAAGAAGCTTCAGGTCTTCAAGCGACCTTATATCTTCGATATCGATATTTGCTTCCTTGAACTTTTTCTGGTAAAAAGGACTGTTTTCAGCTACGCGCTTCAGCAATGCCTTCAGTTTTGCAAAGGTATCTTCTTCCGAGATATTGGGATGGTAAAGCTGTGCATTGGGATCAAGTTCAGCCTTAGTGGATACTTCATACATATAATTTCACCTTCTGCTCCCCAGTTCAGATGCCGGAGATAAATCTAATACATTTTCTTGCGCGTTCGAATGCGGCATCGTTTACAGCCCTGTATTTTTCAGGGATTTCGGCATCCAGTACTGCCTTTAGAATATCTTCATGAAAAGGTAATACTCGTGCACCTGCAGCCGCTCCAAGCATTGCAACGTTTGCAGCCTTGTATGTCCCTACATCGCCTGCAAGCTCCGTGAAATCAGAGCAAAGAATGTCAGGGTAATATGAACATAAAAACGAAAGTAAAGCTGCAGGGTTATATTCAGGGCTCCCAGGCGGCCTCGATGCCGGAGGGATAGCATGGGTATTTACCAGTACCTTTCCGCCTTCCTTAAGAAAAGGCAGGTTTCGCACGGTTTCTGCGGGTTCAAGGCCTAAAAGCAGGTCTGCCTGCCCGATGGGAATAAGTGACCCTGAAACATCGTCTCCTATCCTTATATGACTGCTGACCGAACCTTCTCTCTGAGACATGCCTATGGTTTCGGCAGTGCTTACGTGAAATCCGGCTTTCATTGCTGCAAGGGCAAGAATGCGGGAAGCAAGCACAACTCCCTGCCCACCAACGCCTGCAATCAGAATATCATATTTCACAGCTTTTCGCCTCCTATGAAGATGGCTTCCGAGGAGCATATTTGCGCACAGAGCCCACAGCCGCTGCAGCTATCCTGTATAACAGGCTTATCTCCAGCAAGGTTAAGCGCAGGGCAGCCGAGTTCTTTTATACAGAAGCCACAGCCTGTGCAGGCTTCGGGTTTTATTTCGTAATATTTGTCGGGTTTTGTTATCCCTACACACTTGCCTTTGAAGACCAGAACCGACGGCCCATTAAAATTCATGGCTTCCTTTGCGGCTTTTACGCAACTCTCCAGGCAATCCGGCTCTACAGTATTTACTGTCCTTACAAATTCAACCCCACAGCTCCGAACCACGTCTGCAATTTCAATGGCTTTCGAGGTATTTCCAAGGACAGTTAAGCCTATGCCAGGATGAGGCTGATGCCCTGTCATTGCAGTTGTGCGATTATCAAGGACTGCGAGGGTGATGTCAGCTCCGTTATAGACAGCATTTATCACTGCAGGAATGCCTGAATGGAAAAAGGTCGAATCCCCGATAAACGCTACCTGTTTTGCTTTGGGATTCGTACGCGAGAGCCCTCCTGCAATGCTTATCCCAGCTCCCATGCAGAGGCAAGTATCGACCATGTTAAGAGGGTAGGCATTTCCGAGGGTATAACAGCCAATATCTCCTGAGAAAATCGTATCAGTTTGGGACTCTTTTTTAAGCTGTTTTGCAGCCTGCTTGAAAGCATAAAAGACGGTCCTGTGCATGCAGCCAGCACAGAGGGTAGGAGCCCGGATCGGAAGGGGAGGAAGTTTATCTCTTGAGACGGCAGGAGAAGCATGAGAAAGGCGCAAACTCTCCCCACACGCTGCAAGTGTGCGGTTGATACTGTCAATGACAATATCCACATTATACTCCCCGCTTACAGGGAAAAAGCCGTTCTTCTTTCCATAAACATCAATAGGCAGATGGGCTTTACCTATAAGCTGGAGTATCTGTTCTTCAAGGTAAGGGTCAAGCTCTTCAACCACGATCAACCGGTCAATTCCTTTCAGGAAAGAAAGAGCCGCCTTTTCAGGAAAAGGATACACTGTCCCTACCCTGAAGAGTGTAAACAAATCTTCAAAATTACTGACAGTTTTTACAGCCTCTTTTACATAAAGGGCTGAAACTCCTGAAGCAATAATCCCGATTTTTCCAGATCCAGAAACCGAATTGAAGGAAAGCTCGGAAAAACGCTCGGAAAGCTGTACCTGTGTATTTTCAAGCCAGGGGTGTCTCTCGGCCGTCAGTTTCGGGAAGATCGTCCAGCGTTTATCCTTTACAAAACCCTCGCTAACGGCTTCAACCGGCGCAGGTTCTGCAACCTCGACCTCGACATCCCCGCAGCTGTGGGAAACTCGCGTGGTGGTTCTAAGGATGACAGGAATTTCAAATTCATGCGAAAGCTCAAAAGCCAGTTTTGTCAGCTCATATGCTTCCTGAGGGGTTGCAGGATCAAGGACAGGAATGTTTGCGAAGTGCCCGAAAGCTCTTGTATCCTGTTCAGTCTGGGAAGAATGAGGCCCAGGGTCGTCGGCAACGAGCAGGACAAGGGCTCCTTTTACCCCGATGTAGCTCAGGCTCATAAGAGGATCAGATGCGACATTCAATCCTACCTGCTTCATGGTTACAAGCGCCTTTCCTCCGGAATAAGCTGCCCCGACCGCCGTTTCAAGTGCAACCTTCTCGTTGCTGGACCACTCGGTATAGATACCGCACCTGTTTGCATACCGGGCAATCGTTTCCAGAGCCTCGGTTGAGGGAGTTCCGGGATACCCTGTAACTACCTGAACGCCGGCTTCTATCGCTCCAAGTGCAATGGCTTCATTACCCATTAACAACTTTTTATCAGTCAATAAACTCATCTCGAATTTAGGGTAAAACTTTAACAATCTCGAATTTAGGGTAAAACTTTAACAATCTCGAATTTAGGGTAATATTTTAACAAATTTGATAATTTAACAAACTTTGATAAATCTCGAAGGAATAAAGAGAAGTTGAAAAGAATTGGATTCTCAAACAAGTTATCAAAATTATATTGGGAACTTGAAAATCCATTTTAAAGTATTTCGCCGATGTTTTACGCTACGGGAAATTCGATGACCATCTATGTACAATGCTGTCTGGAAGAAGTACGTAAAGTTTGCATATAAAGTTTTTGTTTTATGAGTCTGTGTGGTTATTGGGTTAGACACAAATAATCTATTTTGACAACGGTTAGGAATACAAAATCTAGTTTACACATTCAAAAAAGGAAAAAATATGCAAAAATTTGATTAAGTAGATTTAAGGTCTTCAATATACTTTTTTGCTCGAATGTGCAGGTGATTGAAACTCTAATCCAGATCACAATGTTGATATTAATCATTAACAGAAGGATTTATTCTCTTGTAAGAAACTCAACAGCTCATTCTGAGAAAAATGGCTAGATATAGTTGCTTTGGAGTATAATATTTGCAGAGAATGCGTCAGATTTGTTGACAGTAATTCTGCATAGAAGGAGAATTCAAAGAACTTTTGAAATTATAATGAGAGTATATGAAAGTCAAGCATTGGATCCGCATGTAAACAGAGAAAAATTTAGAGAGGAATTGTTTGATTAAGAAATGAATTATATTCAAAAAAAAGAGGAAGAGAAGAAAGAAATGAATCCTTCACTAATGACGAATGAATTGCTCTCTGTATATTTCTTGATTGGTACTTTCCTCTAATTATCTGTCACTTTATAACTCCTTGAGAGACTCTTTCATCAAAAGGGATCTGAAAAATATCTCCTACCCTCTAAACTTGCTTACTCATATCTCAATGCATCTACAGGCTTCAATTCAGCAGCACTCTTTGCAGGTACTATTCCCGCGATCAGTCCCACAATTATAGAGACCAGAGTTGCAATAATGGTTCCTTTAAGGCTGAGAGCAAATTCAAAGGGGACCTTCATTGAAATTGAGATCAGGAAAAGGATCACTTGGACAGCGGCTGTGCCGAGGAGAATTCCTATTATTCCTCCAACAAGACTGATCATTGCAGAATTGCAGAGGAAGATAAGCATGATGTCTCTGTTCTTTGCTCCGATAGCTTTCATAATTCCAATTTCTTTAGTTTTTTCAAGGACAGATGTAAACATTGTATTTGCAATCCCTGTAGAACCTACAAGCAGAGAAATACCTGCAATAAACGCGAGGAAAGCTGTAAGGCCGTTAATCAGCTTTTTGGTGTTTTCCATTTCCTCTTTCCCGGAGCTCACATAGAAGTCCTGGTTTTTTTCATCAACCCTGTGTGAAAGTCTCAGCATGTTCTCCATTTCTTTTATTGTGGCTTCGTAGTCTACATTTTTGTAGAGTTTTACCTCAATGGAGTCATAAACATCTGTCTCTTTTTCATCAACACCTTCTTCAGTGGTTGAAAGAGAATTGACTTCTTCATAAGGCATGTAGATGCTACTTCCAAAAAGACCTCCAAGGCCTCCCAATAACCCTCCGTCCTTTGCCAGAATACCAATTACCCTGTAGGACTTACCGTTGAGAAGAATCATCTGATTAACCCGGATTTGCCTTCCCAGGGCTTCATCGTTAGCCAGTTCATTGGATATGACCACCGAGGTACGGTCTCCGGGCTGCAACATCCTGCCTTCTCCAACTTTTTTCTTAGTGATGTTAGGCCAGGCACGCGGGTCCACACCCTCGACATAGACTGAGGTCTTCTTTCCTCCGAATTCCAGTTCGGCGCTTGTTTCAATGTTAACGTTGATATACTGGATACCATGAACACGGCGGAGTGTGAACACATCCATTTTTGTAAGTTTCGGGGTTTCCACGTCTCCAAAATCCATGGAGTTACTTAAATCATCTCCACCCCCGCTTATGTTTCCATTTTCACTTCCGTTTTCACTTTCCACGATTACCTGGGAGGCGTTTTCCTCCATAAAATTAAATGGGACCGAGGCAACGATGGTGATCGTATCTCCTCCCAGCTCTTCCAGGGTTTTGGTTACCTGATCCTGGAAAAATTCCCCGGTTGTGACAATGGTCATTACCGAGGCAATGCCTATGATCACCCCTATAATGGTTAGCCAGCTCCGCAATTTGTTGGCTTTGACCATGTTAAAAGCGATTCTAAGTATCTTTACAGGTTTCATTGCATTACAGCCTTCGGATATTAAGCTTAAGGTCTTCTCTTCGCGAATCTGATCACTAAATTACTCATTATATTTGTGTGTTCACATTTTGCGGATTCACTCATTCATTTTCTCTTTTTGGAGACTTTTTGGTATACCAGGATCCCTGCGATTCCCACAAAAACTACGAGCACTAATTTATATGAAAATGAAGCGATTGAGCCTTCTTCCGATTCTGAACTTCCATTTGTTGAGGATTGGGCTGTGTAAAGTGTAAGCTCCTGTTTTTCGGTCTGTCTCTGACCGTCACTTGAGGTGTAACTGATTTCAAATTTGAGGGGCAGCTCTTCTCCATATACTTTTGGCTCGAGGTTAAAGTCTGCAACCGTATAGTCACCTTTTTTCAAGTTGCCGAGAATTACCGAATTGCTGCCGTCCGTGACAGTCCAGTTTGTCTGCTGGGGGATGGAAACTTTTACGGAATTTGCAGCATTGTTTCCTATGTTCGAGACCGAAAAGGTGTAAGAGCCTGTAGGACTTCTTTCAGTGTAAGCAATATCAAAATCAGTGGTGCCTCCGATGTAGATTCCGGCCTTGCTATTTATCTGTTTCTTTTTCTCATTTTCAAGTGTACCGGCCTCTGTGATTGTCTTAAGTTCTTCAACATCATCATAGATAAGAGTCATATCCAGCTTGTAGAGACCTGGAACCGTGTTAACGTTAGTAAGAACATCAAAGGTGACGTTTGCAGTTTTCCCCACATCGATAAGGTTAATATGCTTTACATTGCTCGAACCCACGGGAAGGATAACATCGTTTGCACAGTCCCAGGAAAAAATCGCATTTTTTAGGGGAGAATTGCCTGCATTTTTTATCCCGAAAGTAATTTTTGTCTTTTCTCCTGGAACCAGTTTCTCCAGGCTGATCGACTCAATTTCGGCATTTGACTCGCTTTCAGTCTCAATCATGAGATCGCTAGTAATGGAGATGTCATTATCTCCTTCTTTTGAATACAGGTGTGCAGTCAAGGGATATTTCCCTTTATTGACATCATCTTCTACTCCCACCTTAAACTTCACTACCTTCTCACGGTCACTTGCATATCTTTTTCCCAGAGTGCCAATATTCTTTGATAGTTCCTCTCCAGGCAGGGGTTTGAAGGGATATTTGGGTTCGATTTCAACAACACAGTTATCTTTTGCTTTATCTCCCGTATTCTGGACCGAAATCCTGACTTCCAGAATATCTCCAGGTTTTACGGGATCCGGATCTTGGTTAAGTAGGTCAACAGTCATCCCTTCTTGCTGAATACTCAGAGAAGAGGCATGAGAATCTTTATCCTCAGGAGTACTCGATGATGAATCTTCCTCATCAGTGCTTAGAGCAAGGGAAGGAGAGCTAAACAAAGCTGTAATTATCAGAAACACTAGTAGTAATCCAAAAAACTGTCTGCGAACACTTTTTTTATTAATAAGTCCTCTATGAGTTAGGTTTTTCCCTATTATTTTTTTACTGTTGATTGATCCAAGTTTTATTTTTTCAAGAAACATTGTTTTTCCTCTGTAATGCCCTCAGTACTCAGGGCAGAGCTGGTCCTGGTTAGTTTCGTCTCGAACAATTTTTCCGTCTTTTAGTTCGATATGCCTTTGAGCATACTTTGCCAAGTGCATATCATGGGTAACCATGATTACGGTTTTGCCATTTTCTTTCCAGAACCTGTAAAGCATAGTCATTACTTCTTTTCCGGTAACACTGTCCAGGGCACCGGTTGGTTCGTCGGCAAGAATAATTTCAGGATTGCTAGCAAGAGCCCTTGCAATCGAGACTCTTTGTTGCTGCCCTCCCGAGAGCTGGGTGGGTTTGTTCTGCATTTTATCAGAAAGCCCAACAAGAGTCAGCAGCTCCTTTGCCCTTTTTTCTGCGATATTGTCATCAATTTCCTGGATCTCCAGGGGCAAAAGCACATTTTCAAGGGCTGTCATTCCCGGAATCAGGTTATATTGCTGAAAGATAAATCCGATAGTTTTTCCTCTCAATGCGGCAAGATCTGATTCTTCTAATCTGGCAATGTTTTCAGATTTCAGAAAGATTTCTCCCTTTGAAGGGACGTCAAGGCAGCCCACAAGGTTCATCATAGTGGACTTTCCACTGCCTGATGGGCCAATGATTGCGGTAAACTCGCCTTTCTCAAACTCTGCGTTCACGTCTTTCAGGGCATTGACCTGGACTTCTCCCATCTGGTAAGTTTTCCAGACATTCCTGAAGGCAATCAGCGTTTTATCCATATGTTCACCTTAAGTATCACTTATATAAAAACATGCAGCAGTTGAAAAATGTATTTTACCTCTATTTTTCTTCTCACATGCAGAAGGTCAGAATTTTTCCTGACGTGGATATGTAACTCAAAAGTAATTATTGCATAACAGGAGCACAGCACTGGTAATATAATCAAGAAATAAAGGTTTTGTGGCAGAGCCTCCATTGAAAGTATATTTAGTACGGTTATAAAATATTTTTATTTTGATATAGGTTAGAACAGGTTATCGATTTCATGTAAATAGCCAAAACAAAACGCCATCAGTAAAAAATTTTGAAAAATATAAGTTACCTGCCAAAGGCAGGTTTATTATAATTACATGAAATAAATATATCCTGCTGCTAGTATAATCGCAAAAATAATGAATTTTGCAACATTAGGTATAACATCAAAACCATTAAGCATAAACCCTAATATATTATCTGTAGACTTAGACATACAATCACTTACCTTACAACGATTTCAATTATCGTTTATCATACAGTTTCAAATGATATTATATTTGAATCATCCCTTAGCCTAAATTCTGGCACAAAACTGGAAATCTTCACAGAACCTGCTCTGCCTGTTCCTTAACAAACCGGCCATAAAAGTTTGCAGCAAATATTAGGCTTGTGAAATACAGGGCAGGTATGCCTACAAGAACAATTGAAAGTACTAAGAATATAATGTAAGTTGCATACTGTTTTAGCATCGTAACAATATAGTCGCCGATGTTATCCATGACATAACCGAGTTTTCCGAAATCAAAGTATGACCCTACAGTTTGTTTTCTGTAGAAGTTTACATTGAGGATCGGAAGCACAAAGAACCCGAGAAGAATGCTCAGGATATTGGCTATATCTTCATCAATCATCATTATACCAGCCAGCAGAGCGATATATACAATATAGAAAGGCAGTGATTTCAGGAACATTGAAAACCCGAGTATCAAATCATCTGTGAAGTGAAGCTTGGGAAGTTCCTCATATTTACCTTCGATAAACTCATTGACAATTCTTATAACATAACCAAAAAGTGCAAGCCACCCAATTACAGGGACAAGCAGTAATAGAGCGTATAGAAGCCTTTTAGGCTTGTTGAATGGGTATTTTAAAGCAGTAATAAAACTAATTGTTTCCATCTGATCATCCGAAATGTGATTACTCTTTTAACTTTGAAGCTCTTAATCTGTTAAACAGACTAGATTAACACAGCCTTCTATAATAGATACGTATATAAAAATTAACGCTAGTTGAAAAGTATAGTTGACCTCCATTTTTTCAAAAATTATATATAATCCAGGACTGTTGAAGGTTCTGGATGACTGCTGGCTTATTCAATGCAACTTTAAGTGAAGAATCCAGGTTCTATTTTCTCCCGAATACTATTTTTCGATACATCCCAATTAATTAGTTGACATTTATTCCTATAATTTAGTAATTCATTTAATGTCCATTTATTTTTCGCAATTCAAGATTCTTGTGAAGGTGTCTTTTTCTTGAATCTATATTTCCGTTTCTTTAATCCTCTGTCATGCCTTCAAAAGTTAAAATCAGGGCAGTAAACTTTCATTTGGTTGTACAAAAACTTAGTTTCTTTGAGAAACCTATAGAAAAGTGAACCCAAGAATAAGCCTACGTTTATTATAGAAGTTTCAACCCTTTGAAAGTGCGCCCGGTTAACTGAGAAAAATAGGCTCTGTATTTAATCCTATCTTAACTGACACCATCAAGCTAAATTTGAATACTGATATTTGATGTGATAAGACCCAATTGTAAGTTTTTGATAAACTTCGTGCAAGAGGTTTTCTATAGAACCGAAAAATAGATGGTCGATTAAATTGTACTTTCCGATACCTAAAAATTGGCTTATTATGCTGGTCTCAATTCTTCTTTGTATTTATTCGCTATATAACAGATGTGTGAGCTTGCCAGAAGTATCATAAGTCAATACAAAGCACAAAATCAAATTGCGGGCGGTCACCCCACCTAAAGGATGGGGGTATGCTTCGGGCCGCTCGGCCGGTTTCTAGGAATAGTTGAGTATACATTTACAAGACTCTCTTAATGCAGAGTTGCATTGCCAACTTCTGTAACCAAGACACCAAGAAACCTTATTTTATAAAGAAGCAATGGCACAAAGGTTTAAAAGAATTCAAAAAGAGGTGAGGGTTCACTTCATCCCTACCTGAAGGGCAGGGTATTCGTGACCCTCTGCACTCCCTTTATAATAAGGAATTAGTTTTGGAATCAAGGCAGTAATGGCGATATTTCTGTTCATCTTTCTTACAATGGTCTTTGTGATTCTTATTGTTCTCAGCGGCCTTGCCTCCTGACCAATTGCCTCCCTTTGAAGCGTAAGCTGCCGTAGAAAAATATCGAAAATTAGAACAAGAATAGGAAAATTCCAGAAAGTATCTTTTTTATAGCTTGTAGGGAGTGGGGATCATGAAAGAGGTTTTATTCAACTTAGAGAGATCCCGTTACATACGATATTTCCCCCACTACCCATACAATATGATGCTACGGTTCTATTTATACCTGACATATAAAAAATAAAAAAGGACTTTTTTTAGACATTTATGAGTAATTTAACTCGATTTTTTCTATAGAAAATTCTGAAATCTGCTCCCGGTTTCAAGGCACATACGGGGAATCTATTATGGTTTATCCGAAAAATAAATATCGCCGCTTACCGGAAAATATTTCTACGTTTTGCATCATTGTTAACTTCATGAATCAAGGTGATAAACGAATAGCCATAGCGGACCAGAGCCGTGAGTTTGGAGCAATGGGAGAACTCTTACGGGAGCTCCAGAGGGAAGAGCTTGAGCAAAACGAAAGCTCCCCCGCAGAAATTCAGGAAGGCAAGACCGCAAAAAACATAACAGAACTAATGGAAGAAATAAATGCGACATTAAAAGAGATCGCAGAGACTCAGAAGCGCATACTGGAAGAGATTAAAAAGAATAAATAACTAAAACACAAGCCTTTTGAGAAAGGGTTTGATCGCAAATCATTTCAAAAAAGGTTTGATCGAAAACGTTAGCAATGGCAGTATCATACGTTGCGCTGCTTGAGGCTCTCGATTTCCCATAAATTTATTTACTTAAGGTTTCCCTGAATTTTTTAATATTTTCTATGGCTTTTTTCTTTAACTCAATCATCTTTTCCATTTCGCTTATTTTCATTTCCATCCATTGAATTTTCATATCCATCTTCATTAAGGCAACTTCTTTTTTCTGTTCGTCAGTCAGCATTTCCCAAATTTCAGGCATTGATCCATGATGCATTTGAGCTTTTTCCATCATTCCTTCATGCATGCTTAATTACCCCCATTTCTCTAACACTGATCACACTGACAGTTGCTATTACCAAGCAAAAACCCAGAAACCAGGAAAAAGTATCTGAGTATCACAACTGAGTATCACAAAGAGATTATTATTACTGACATATAATAACTGAGGAAATATAATTTAGAAACCAATAAAAATTAAAAATAGAGTTTGAAAAGGAAAGGATGGCAAAGTATTTACTAGCAATCCTATATTTTATTTTTAACTTACCAGAGTATCTGGGAGTTTAATGTAAGCTACAGCTTTTTCCTGCTCTCAAAGATTATTTTGTCCTGCTTATCAAAATAAATGTATCTAATTGTTTATTCAATTTGGATAAAATAAGTTCAAAAAGATAAAAAATAATAGACTGGATAGAGAAAAATTAACTCAACCCAATAAGACAGGTAGATATCTCATATGTGGACTTCCAGTCTTCCCTAGATCAATAGAGATATCGGACAGCGATATAGATTGAGTTAATTAACTATACAACACAATGAAGTATGTAAACTTCTAATCTGCGATCCTTCCACTATTCAATTTTGCAAATTATGAAAATTCAGATAGATTTCTCCCAACCCTGCCCGAGATCTACCAGGGGTCTGACTTCATAGATTTCGAAAGTAAGGCAAGCATATATCATCTTCGCGCCTTCCTCACCTACGAATTTAGCAGCCTCATTTCGGATCATGTCGAGCAGTTCCCCGGATGTTGCATATTCTTTAAGCTTCATATAAACCCTGATGCCCTTCCACTCTGTGATTGACTCTCCGGTCTCCATGATCGTATACATAGCATATGGATTTTCCCGAAGATTTGCGAAGGTTCGGTTATCGGCCGTTGCTGCTATTACAGTCTTTTCATCGGTCATTTGAGGCGAGCCAAAGACAGCCGTATTGACCCGTCCGTCGGTGCTGGATGTGCTGAGAACGCCAAGCCTGGGCGATTTGTTGAAATAATCAATTAAGTTTGATGGCATATTCTATCCCCTTTGCATTAATATTATCACTTATCCCTTAAAAAGAAAAGCCGAAAATTCCAGATATTCACACCTATTTCAAATCTTACTCTTAGGGATCAGTTTTTATACTTCCTTACAAAGCCGCCCGTAAGTGAGGAGTAGAATAGGAGTCACAATCGAGATAAACCCGAGACTATAACCTTTGCAAACAGAAAAGAAAAGACATGTTTAATTAAAAGTTTACTAGGCACTTATTTATACAACTTTTCTCCCAAACATCACTGCAAAATGATAGTACTTGTATATACAACTAACATCACAAAAACCTACTTCTTTAAGCCAGTTGATTTGTTGATCTAATGTTGATTCCTTATCAAGCTTAATTCTTTCATAGCCAGCGAGGATTTCTTCTTTGGACAAGCCACTGTTCTCGATATAATGTCTCCAGACTCTTTTATTCAGGTTTTCTATGAAAGGAGTTTCTCCATATACCTGATCAGCATTAATGATAATCCCATTTTGTCTGAGTAGAGAGTAACTTTTTTTGTAAATCTCCTTTTTCTCTTTGTTTTCCAGATGATGGATAGATAAAGCCGATACTACCATATCATACTTTTTAATGAAAGAACATTTCGAATAATCGGCTACAATAAATTCTACATTTGAATTACCTCGAAACCGATCTTTTGCTATATCCAACATCTTTTCCGAAATATCAATAAGAGTGAATGAAGCATTAGGATACCTTTTCATTAGAAACGCAGACAGAAGTCCTGTTCCAGCCCCTATATCCAGTATTTTTGGATTTTCCGTATTTATGGACGCTACGGAGACTAACATTCCATAGAAATCGTCGAAACAAGGTATGAACTTCCTTCTCTGCTCATCATACTTTTTAGAAATATCATCGAATTTTTTTTGAATTTCGCTCATCTTTCTCTCCAAGATTCTGCGTCCTCATTTAACTTTAGATAACATCATCTTGCCAGAAACATTAAAACTTTTTTATTTACGGCAGAAAGAAGAATATACAGAAAAGAAAAGAGTAATAATTAGGTTAAAAGAAAGAATTATCAGATGAAAGATTATTAAGGAAGGCAGAAAGAAGAATATACAGAAAAGAAAAGAGTAATAATTAGGTTAAAAGAAAGAATTATCAGATGAAAGATTATTAAGAAAAAACCATAAAAATTAAGGATACACACGATTTTTTAGATAATATTACCTAGATAATATTACCTTTTACATATTCTGGCAGTTCATTTGTTTGCTTTTTTACTTTCTCATATTACTCTTCTGCTTACTCCTTCAGTTTCATTGGCTCTCCGCAGCAATCTATATCGCCGACACAGCCTGTGGCGCAGCTATCATCTGTGCACTCATTTATCACTTTAAGCTCAAGCCCGCATTTCTCACAAACAAGAGTTTGACCATCTCTCAGTTCATTGCAGTTCATTCCATATCACCCACAATACTTAACAGAAAAAGTATGTAATTTAGGTTCAAGTTCTTTGTGAAACAATAGTTCTGAAGATTGGTCTTGAAGATTAATCGTACTGATCGTGATGGACAAAATAGATGAAAACCTTGTCCGTAAATGAACCATTAACCGAAGTTCGGACCTCTCAGGCATTGTCTTCGTGGCTCTTCCTTGCAACACAGCTTTCAAGTGATGCACTTGCAACGGCTTTCGCAACCGCAGGCACGACACGCCTGTCAAGAGGGTCAGGAATTATGTTATCTTCAGAAAGTTCACTGATCGTTACAACCTCCGCAAGGGCATAGGCTGCGGCCATTTCCATTTCAGGCGTTATTTTCCTTGCACAGGTGTTTAAAGCTCCTTTGAAAACTCCCGGGAAGCTCAGGCAGTTATTAAGCTGGTTTGGAAAGTCCGACCTTCCCGTAGCAACAATTCTCGCACCTGCTCGTTTTGCAGCATCAGGCATTATCTCAGGCACAGGGTTTGCCATGGCCATTACTATTGCATCTTTTGCCATGGATCTAATCATTTCCTCACTGACTATGTCTCCCACAGAGACCCCTATAAAAACGTCAGCATTAAGGAAGGCATTTTCAAGTCCTCCTTTCAATTTTCCAGGGTTTGTGAGCCTGGCAATTTCCTCTTTTACAGGGTTCATGTCACTTTCCCGGCCTTCATACAAAAGCCCTTTACTGTCACAGGCAAGAATTCTTGCTGGATCTGCCCCTGCCCGAATCAAAAACCGAAAAATTGCAACTCCTGCAGCTCCAAGGCCTGAAATCACTATCTGGAGCTCATTTAACTTTTTATTCACAATTTTAAGGGCATTGAGAAGCCCGGCAAAAACTACGATGGCTGTCCCGTGCTGGTCGTCATGCATAACTGGCAGATCGAGTTCTTCACGTAATCTGTCTTCGATTTCAAAGCAACGCGGTGCACTGATGTCTTCAAGATTAATGCCCCCAAAAGCAGGAGCCAGATGCTTTACCGTTTTAATTACTTCTTCGGTTTCCTGCGTGTCCAGGCAGACCGGAAAGGCGTCAATGCCTGCAAATTCTTTGAAAATTATTGCTTTTCCCTCCATCACAGGCAGTGCGGCATAAGGTCCTATATTTCCCAGCCCCAGCACTGCCGACCCGTCAGTGACAACAGCAATAGTATTTCTCTTCAAGGTATAGAGATAGACAAGCTCTGGATCCTCGATTATTTTCCTGCACGGCTCGGCCACTCCTGGCGTATAGGCAATGCTGAGGTCATGTATCGTTTGAAGGCGGACTTTACTCGCAACCTCGAGTACGCCTCCAAGTCTTCTGTGCACGGCAAGTGATTCCTGATATAAGGATGTGTGTGGATCACTGTTTTTTTCCTGGTATTTTTTCAGATCCTCTACAGAATCTTTTTTCAAGTTTTTTCCTGAATCCGTTTTCAAATTCGTAGCCAACCCTGAAACTGAGTGCTTATTTTTGATCCCAATACCCCCTTACAATACTTAGTTTGAGAATAAAACCTTAAACCGATTAATTTCAAAGAAATAAAATTTCCTGTGTAATAGTCTGTTCAAACCGTAGATAAACTCACTGGCTATAATTCTGAAACTGGTCAACCCAAACTATTAACGACCTAAACCAACTGATCTGAACTAACTACCTTGATTCTATGATTAATAATAAAATTTACAGTCCCTAGAACCCGATTAGTGTTATAACTGCAGAAAACCCCACTGTGCGAATCAATCCATTCTCATCCATTACCCAGAAAAGATATACCTTATCAGGAGAATAATCTTCTATGCAAGTTAAAGGAATAGCCCGTGATACCCTTAATTTCATCCTGGAGGCGAGCAAATCCATGGCTCCTCAGGAATTTGCCGGACTTTTGCAGGAAAAAGATGGTATCATCACTGAAGTTCTCATATTGCCTGGAACAGAATCCAGTGATTCAAATGCGGTTCTCAGACTTTCTATGATGCCGAACATTAAAGCCGCAGGCTCAGTCCACAGCCATCCGGGCCCAAATCGCAGTCCTTCAAAGGCTGACCTGCGCCTCTTTTCAAAAACAGGAAACTACCATATCATAGTTGGCCGCCCCTATGATAGTCAAAGCTGGACATGCTATAATAGGGAAGGAAAAATAATCGAACTCTCCGTGCTTGATGTTGAATTTGAGGACTATGAAGAAATATGACTTAAGAAACAGCTCTGAAAAATTCATTTGCCCAGAAAGAGTTCATCGCTGCCGGAAAAAGTTAATCCATCCAGAACAGTTTTCTGCAAATCCTATTAACAAAAAATAATCATGCAGTTAGCAAAAACCGCAGTATCGAAGATCCGAGAAGCAGCATAAAGTAATCGACAAATAGCTGGCAAATATTAATAGATAGTCATCAAATAACCAATAAAATGCTATCAAAGTTGCGCTGGCGCATCCCACAGCAAGCTATGGGTATTCCACTGAAATAATCGGCGTAACCATTAAATAACCTCATAGTCAGCAAGCAAACAACAAATGACCGGCAAAAGCTTTCTGGACATTTGTATAAATAACTTTAAGTAGTTATTGTAATTTTTCAGCTGTTGACCAGATACAAAATCCCTACCTTCATTCTGGTAGTATACCAAAAATGTTTTATTTACAGATACATATTATTTAGAGGATACATTCCTGTACTTAAGATGTCTGAAGAAAACAATCTTTTGCTTCAGAGATTGTATCCGGGCAAACATTCTGGGACTAAGACCAGATGGCCTTCATATATGGAGGTAGTAATTCGAATGCCTACATGCCAAGATTGTAGATTTTATACGGCTATTGATGAGCTAAAAGGCGAATGTTTCAGCCTGGGTTTTGAAGTGCGCGGGAAAACCGATTCCAAGAAGTGCCCGGAACGGGCTTTCAGGCCAAACAAAGGTTCCAAATCTAAAAAATCCGGAGCGAATAGTTATTAAAAATGTGAAAAACAAAAGGCAAAAAAAGCTCAGAATGACGAAAGAGCTCAAAAAAGAGGTTTAAAGTGTTAAAATGAATTGAAGCAAACCTCCAGCCCTGACAAAAATTCCGCAATGCTTGAATAACTTTTCTTTTTGCTTGCCGGAATCAAACGAGCTTAAAAGAAATCTAATTAATTTTTTTATTTTAGATCTGGTTTTACTCTCATTTTCCATCTCACCACCTATGAAAAATAGGTATACTTTTGTAATTATTTTAATAATCACGATGAACCCTAAAGGCAGCAAAAATTTAAAAGCCTTTAAACAGTATAAATTACCTTGATGTGTATGGGTGAAACATGGTTTGTATTTCCTAATGTGGGTGGAGTTAATTCTAAAAATTGTAGAGGGGGATTACTTAATCGATGGGAAAAAGCAAAGCAATATAGCTTTAATTTTGTAGAGTTCCCTGCTAATTTTGTCAGAAAAACCGAAACTGAATTTTTAGGATTAAGTGTGGGTGAATTTTTAACTAAAGAAGCTATAAATAAATTGTATTTGAAAGATGATAAACTTCCAAGAGACATTAGATACATCTTTCACACAGAACCTGCTTTAGCCCCTAAATGCTATTTAAAATGGTATAGTGAACCATGGGTAAATCGGTTTATAGAGATGAACATCGATATTGCTAGACATATGGGATTACCTCCTTCCGTGATAGAAATCCATCCCGGAAAAAAGCCTAATACAAACCAATTCATTGCTGAATCTGCTATTAAATTATTTAATAACTTTAAAGACGAATTTAAAGTAAAGCCAACAATTCTTATTGAAAATAGAACCGGACATGTAATATCAAACGGTACACAGATGAAAGAATTCTGGGAGTTTTTAATTCAGAATTATCCTTTATATCAGAAGTATATTGGCTTTGTTATAGACTTTAGGACTATGTACACACAAGTATCCAAAGGTTATTCTAATAATATAAATAGTCATTTTATCAATAACATTGAAATGATACCTGACGAATCTATAAAAGGATGCCATATCCATAATTTACACACGAAAGCTCCAACAATTAGAGATGATGTTCCTTGGCTATCGGTTTTTAATAAAATAATTAACGTTAAAAATGATTTGATATTGAACCCAGAAGTCTTTAGCCTTGGATTGGCATTAGAAACTAAAAAGTTTTGCATTTATATGATTAATGAAGCGAAGAAAATATGACTAGGTATTATAACCCCACAGAAAACACGAAAATATCTGTCCCAATATCTGTCCCCCGATTTTTAAATTAGCCCTCCTGAGCAAGTTGAGAAAGTAGACTTTCTTGTCCCTAAATTAGTCCTCTTGAGCGCAGAAAAAAGAACCTGAGTAGCTATAAGAACCATGTACTCCTGAAGCAAAAGTCGGGCGATTAACAACGAGCTTCCGTTGTAACCTCAAGAACTTCCTGGGCAATCTGGATAAGTCTGAACCAGGTATTTAAGGCTGAACGCAGGGAAACCGCATCTTCAGCTTTTACACCCAGTACCAGCTTGTTTGCATTCTCAAGGGACAGGTCTATTGCAGATCTTTGTGAGAAGCTATCATCGAGTTCGGGCAGGAGAGCCCTGTATGTCGTTTCTGCAGTTTCGGTTTCAAAAATGAACTCTGCGAAAAGTTTCAAGGAATTCCTCCTGAAAAAAACCTGTTTTTGAAGCGGATAAGAAAAAAATTGAGTTCTCATTTTTTGGAAAACATTATTAAGCTGCTAATCTATGAAATCGACTTATAAAATTCGACTTTAAATATAAGGGTTTTGGAGGTCAGTATTTTTTAAAACCTCGGATATTAAGTTTAAAAAGGGACTTTCCACCACCCATAAAATCAATATCCTTTTCCTCAATCACTATTAAGGTGGAACTGGAAGGAAGTTGATCAATTTTATCACTTTCAACCCTTTGAAAATGGAAGAAAGCCTCAAAGGCGCTCGCAATCTCTCCCTGGCCTGCGAGCACTGGCTCTATTTCGGAAAACCAGTAGGAATCAAGTTCCTTAGAATACCAGTCCGTAAACCTGAGCGAGAAAAGGAGCTTTCCGACTTCATCATAAAAGCTGAGTTCCCCGGGATTTCCGTGGTACTCTCCTACGACTATGAGAGGCCCACCCTCTGCAAACTCAAGGAGTTCCTGCATGCTCATTTTTCCGCGTGTTATGCACTTGCTGGCTATAAACCGCGAAAGCAACTTGCAAAGTGCCCTGGTCCTTGCAGAAGGTTTACGAGAAGAAGTAACCAGCATACTCCTTACTCGGCCTTAATGCGTTTAATGGTTGTAGGACGCTCTTTTACCAGGATTCTGTGTCCGCAGTACGGACACCTTATACCTGTGTACTCGTAATCGATTTCCACTTTCTGTTTACATCGAGTGCACTTATAACCCATACAACCACAACCTAAAGATTTTACTTTGCCTCAGTAGCATTCTTTATCGTACGCAACAGAGTCTGCCCAACACTGGTAAAGGGAATATAAGTTCCGCCAGCGAAGGTATGTCCACATTTGCTGCATTTCCAGATACCAGTTCCAATTCTTTTCACGGTAGGCCTGGCACATTTTGTACATACGTGTGGAGCCCGCATGCGTTCTTCCAGGTCTGCAACAAGCTTTCTGTCCTTTCTTCCATATCTGGGACCAAATCTGCCTGCTGATCTGGAAATCCTTCCTTTCTTAGTGAACTTTTTTGCCATCGTTAAAACTCCTTAAAATGTAAATACTAATCTAAGTGATTGAACTCAGAACCTGCTGGCTCACGAGTCAGGTCCCTGAGACCCAGATTTTCAGGTTCTATAATTACCAATTGCATGTATACTAGACCGTAAATACTGGCATTTAATATTTATATTTAATTAGTCCTGCCTGGTTTATTCCTGCTTTACCAGTTCTTCCAGGTAAAGTTCCCTGAGTTCAGCTGCCTTTTCACGTGCCATATCTATTGCTTCCAACACCTCGGCCTCGGTGAAAGAAGCAGAGCCCATTTTCTGCATGCCAGCAATAGATCCGTCCGAACTTGAGACCACAGTTAATTTTGTCTCACAAACGGCTTCCTCATCCAGTGAAGGATCCACCATAAGCTTTGATCCGATCTTGGCAAGAGTCACGCCAACAGGTATTTCTTTCATCGCAAGGGGTACATTCGCACCGATTCCCTGCTGCTCGTTCGGAACAGTTGTAGTCATAAGGGCCGCAATAGCAGCGAGACAGGATGCATCAATGACATTTCCATCATCATTGAGGACATGGACATCTATGAAGACGATCCAGACAGATTCTCCAACGGTTATGCAGAGCTTCTTTATATCAATTGCGCCCGATTCCCGGATTCCCCTGTCCACAACTCTTGCCATTTCGATTGCTTCTTCTCTGGGTGGACCTGGCTCAAACTCCGGGGAAGCAATAGGATTGAGTTCCAGGTTGGTAATAATTACGCCTTCGTCCTGAGAATCCGGAAAAGGAGTTCCTGTCTGAAGCTTGACTCCTACAAGAACCTGGGTATCTCCCAGAGTTACCTTTGCCGAACCTTCGGCTTTCGAGATAACATTTGTTTCGAGCTTTATATCCCTGAAATCTTTAAAGCCGCGGCCATCCTGGCGCTTTCCCTTAATCATAAGGTTGTAAATATAATCCTTCTTAAGCGTTGCAATAACTTCACTCATTGTTTTCACCTCTGTTTCCGGATTCAGAGGGGTCTTTTACTACCTTCCAGGGCCCTTTGGATGCTTCTTCTTCAAGCTCTTCTTCAGGCTCTTCTTCAGGCTCTTCTTCAACTTCTACTGTTTGTTCAGCAGGAGTCTCTTTCCTGGACTCAGCTTCAGACTCAATCTCTACCTCGGATTCAAAAGTTTCTTCTGAGGCAGTTTCTTCAATCCCGGCTTCTTCTTCAGGCTGCACTTCCTCTTCAAGTTTAGGTTCTTCTTCAAGCTGGGCCTCTTCCTGTTCAAGCTGAGGCTCTTCTTCAACACCTGCCTCTTCTTCAAGCTGAGTTTCTGCTTCAGGCTGGACTTCTTCCGCACATTTCTCGGTTTCAGGCTCGAGTTCTGCTTCTTCTTCGGAGACCGTTTCTTCAAGTTCAGATTCTTCAATCTCCTCAGATTCGGAAACTTCCCCAAAAGAAGCCTCGAAAGCAGATTCAAAATCAGCTTCGTCTTCAAATGCTTCTTCTTCAGCCTCTTCTTCGATTTCGGCTTCAATTACTTCTTCTATAGCTTCTCCTTCTACTACTTCAGCCTTAGCATCTCTAATGATCTCTTCAAGCTCCTCGCACTCAGGAGCCTCTTCATTAACAGCACAGGCCTCAGCGGTTTCTTCGGAGAGCCCTTCTTCCTCAAGCTCTTCAGCTTCCTCAATAGTCTCCTCTACAACCGCTGCTTCGGGAGCATATTCAAGAGAAGGTTCAGTTTCTACAACTTCAAGCTCACTCTCTACAGTCTCTTCCGCAGTCTCGGTTTCAGGTTCTTCAACAGGCGTTTCAAACTTCTTTCTCAGGACTTCCTGCTGAATTTCAAGGATCTCTTTGCAGCCTTTCTTTATAAGCTCGAAGCCTTTTCGTATTTCTTCCGGAGTAAGATTTCCGTCCATCTGGAGCAGGGTAATTTCTCCGTCCTGGGTCATTGCAACTGGAAAATCAGCCTCACCATAATTATCCTCTTCCTTATTGAGGTCAAGCACTATCTGGCCATCGACTTTTCCAAAAGCACATGCAGTAACAAGGCCTTTCATAGGAATACCTGCATCGGCAAGCGCTATACTTGAGGCATTAATTGCTGCTGTCCTTGTTCCTGCATCGGCCTGAAGAACTTCCACAAAAATGTCAATTGCAGTTTTCGGGTAGAGCTCTGCCATAATCACCGGCTCAAAAGCTTCCCTGGAAACTTTTGAAATTTCAATACTCCGCCTGCTGGGTCCGGGCCTGGCACGGTCTTCCACTGAAAAAGAAGCCATATTATATCTGTAACGAATAACTGCAGTATCTGCACGCTGTGAACGGCGGGGATGAGCTTCTCTCGGGCCAAATACGCCTACGAGGATTTTGTTCCGTCCCCATTCAAGATAACATGAACCGTCGGCTCGCGAAAGTACGCCGATCTCAATTTTCATGGGCCTGATTTCATCCGCATGCCTCCCGTCAAGGCGCAGCCCATCGTCAGCGATTAATTTATCAGGTTTATCACTCATACTTTAATCTCCAAAAAACTCCTAACAACTACTTTACAGAGCTTCCCTAAAGTCCCTTAGAACTATCCGGAATTTAGTTATCCGGGTCCAGCAACACATCGATCTTCCTGTAAATTTCTTCAGAATGATCTTCTTTTGGTAACTTTATCTCTTTCTTACCGCTTTTAAAAAACTTGGCGGGCTTTGGCTCTTTCTGCTTGCTCCGCTCACGTTTCAAAAAGTTATAGATCCTATCTGTCAATCCGGAACGCTGGGCTTCGGCTTCAATCTTCCGGAGAGCCTTACTTAAAAGCTCCACATCGTCGTCTTTTCCATCGATCCATATTCTGCCGTTCTGACCAACGAAAATGCTGCAGTTTGTTTCTTTCTTTAGCATTGAGATCATGGAACCGCCGTGTCCTATCACACGTGGGACTTTCACAGGCTCAACTTCGACAATCTGGCCTGTTTTCAGCTTGTGGAAGCTCGAATCTCTGAGGGCAAGCTCGACTTTCATGGAATGATCTACATCTTTTACTCTAAGGATTATAGAGTCGCCTACGTCCAGAACTTCACGCATCTCCCGGGACTCTATTCTTTTAGGATACTCGGATACATGGAAAAGGCCTTCATAAGGAGAAGCAATATCCATTATCCAGTTGGATGGCGTAACCACAATAACGATCCCGATCACCACATCATTTGCGGAAGGGATATAAGCTCCCGCAAGAGGGATCACTCCAACTTTGTCTTCTTTGAGATTTTCAATACCACAAAATAAAGAATAGATCTTGTCGTTCTTGACATAAGTCCCGTATCCGGCTTTTTTCGAATTCTCGGATAGCAGGTCACCAGGGATCACTATTTTTTTATCCATCCAACATCCTCTTATAAAAGTTTAGTTTGAGCCTCTCCCTTCGTAAGATGATTTATAAGAGCGTAAAAATCAGTCTGGACTCCTGCCGGAATTCTGACAACTGCAATCCAGGAGCCATCACGCTGCCATTCTTCTTTTGTAATGCTTCCTATCTTGGAAATATCTCCGTATGCTTTGGGAGCATATTCGGGAGGGATTTTCACAGCAATACTGATCTCTTCAAAGCGTATAGGTATAAGCGGGCGAATGGCTTTCATTGTGATATTGACCAGCTGATCCACGCTTTTTAAGGGGTCTATATGCACCTTTGCCTCTTCCATCGCCTTTTCTATCCTTGCGGGAGGATGAGGTGCTTTTGTCTGGGGGTTTATTGCATTCCTGGAAATGGTATAGATAACTTTTTTCTTTTTTTCCTCAAGCATGCGTTTTCTCTGTTCAGCAGTGAGCTGAAGCTCCCCGCTTTTCAGGATCACGGCAGCAATCTTGAAGGGATCCGTTGTCTCAAAAGTGTTGAGAATATCGGATTCTGCTGCTCGGTCCCCTCGGTTTGCGTCTTCGAAGATAGTTTCAACCGCCAGAATATCTTCAAGGCTTACGTCTTCTCCTCGCTTGTAGGCCAGAGCTCCTTCGGGCTCGACCAGGACTTCGAAGTGTTTGCTGCCTCTTTTAAGCCGAGCAGTCACTGCCTCGTCCAGGGACACCATTTTCAAATACCTTCTCCAAAATATAATAATTTTGAGAATCCAAAGATTCTCTGAGTACTCACTTTCAAATATATATAGATTTTATTCTTTGTGTTCAGGTTCCCTGTGTTTCTCAAGGATCTTCTGAACATAATTTTCAACTTCTTCAGGAACTAATTTCCTGAATTTCTTATCCTGAAGCGACACAACACCCACCTCAAGAGTAGAGGCATCGAACTTGCCTTCGGCAGCTCTATAGAGTGCGTCCATACCTAGAAGGATAGCTGCATCAATATTCATATCTTCCTTGTATTCAGCTTCAAAGACCTCAACGACCGCGCTTCTGCCTGCGCCTATGGCTGTTGCCTTGTATTCCAGAAGAGCACCGCTCGGGTCAGTCTCAAAGAGCCTGGGAAGATTGTCGTCCACGCCTGCAATCAGAAGTGCAGTCCCGTATGGCCGAACTCCGCCGTACTGAGTGTAAGTTTGCTTGTGGTCGCAGATTTTCTTGGAGATAACCTCCACACCTATGGGTTCATCATAAGAAACTCTATTGACTTGCGCTTCTACACGGGCTCTGTCAACAAGAGAGCGGGCATCTGCCACAAGCCCTGAAGTTGCAGCTCCTATGTGGTCGTCAATCTGGAAAATTTTTTCGATTGATTCGGCTTCTACAAGCCTGCTGGTTATTCGCTTGTCAACGAGCAGCACTACCCCATCAGCTGCCTTAATTCCTACGGCTGTTGTTCCCCTCTTGACCGCTTCGCGGGCATATTCTACCTGAAAAAGTCTTCCATCAGGGCTGAAAACCGTAATTGCCCTATCATAGCCCATCTGTGGTGCCATCTGCATATTCCGTATCTCCCTTAATTTCTATCTTATTTTGTTTTCATTTTCCCGGCAAGAAACCGGTCTTTCTTCCTTTAAGGATCTCTATCCGCAGGCTCGTCAGCTAAATCACTGCCTTACCCAAAAAGGCTTTGGTCAGTAAATATGAACTGATGCGCGTCTATCCCGAAGATTCAGGAGCTTAAAGTCCCCGACCCAGCACTCAGGCAAGGAAACCGACTTTTGATTTCTTATAACGTATTTCTTCCTTATTAGAGTTTTTAACCTTTTATTCGGAGCTTTCAATCCTGAGAGATTTTTTCGAACGAAACCTGCTGAAAATACTTCATTACAGGGAATTCAAAGGCATTTCTACCCTGTAAAGTACTTTTCAAGGATCTGGATTCTCGTACACGAGAACCCTTTTAATGTTCTTAAGGTTTAGTTCCAATGTTAACTAAGTCGTTAATAAAGTGTATTTACTCAGTTATAACGCTTGTGAGACCCGGAATTTTCCGGTACTTAAAGCCAGATTTTGAGATCTTTATAGAAAGATTTTAGTTTACACCGATTCACCCTACCAGGGTTCGATCTGCTTTTTATTCAGACCTGCAATAGTCCTGATTTAATTTCTGGACCAGCTATATTTCTGTCAATAATCCTTTGCCAATAAATATTATGCTTGTTACACTAATATACTCATTAATATACTCATTCATCATAGTATATATTAGACAGCGTCCTGACAGTTTACTAAATGGTTTTCTGACAGCCTAAAAGTTGAAAATTTTCAACCCTGGCACAAAAGCCAGTAACCAGAAAAACTATATAATTATCCCAAACTCAGAATTTAACTTTCCTGAATCCTGCTCAGCTTGTTATTCTTCAGCCGTTTTGGATTTTATATTGATTTCGGACTCAAAGGTAGTACGATTTTGAAGAAATTTCTCGGTTGCCCTTTTAACAGTGCCTGAAATTCCAAGTATATGCAAAGTTGCCCTTTTTCCGTTGATCCTTGTGAGAGTTGCCAGAGAAGCTCTCGTTTCTTTTACTTTTGTATGAGAACACTGGATAATACCTTTTGAGTCTTCGAACCCAAGCACTTTGATATCACATTCACTGGTAGTGATATCTCCAAGCAAGGAAGAAGCCGTGTACATGACCTCTTTGATCAGATCACTCCTGCTGACTGGTGCCTCGGAAATCAACTCAAAGGCCAAATAACGCTTTTTCGCACGAAGCGAAGGAAGCAGGCGTTTCAAAAGCAATCTCCCTCCTCAAGCACTTCAATACCTTCTCTAATATAGCCTGGATCAGGGCGGCTTCTTGAAATAATTTTTTCGGGCACAGTAGTGATGGCTTCAAGGGCTTCGTCTTCTTCAAGCCCGCAAATCTCAGCCAGAGCAAGAGTCTCCATAGGAGAGCGAAGATCAAAACAGGACATTGCATCGCTCGAAAGAAGAAGGGAAACATCGTACTTTCTGGCAAGGTCAAGGTTTGCTCTTAGATCCGACAACAGACGAACTCGTCTTGGGCCTCTTGAATGAAGGAGTGGTCTCAGGGTCAGGCCGATTGCAACATCATTTTCAGCCGCAGCCTTTGCAAGCACTTGGTTTAATCCGTTACTCTTATCAAAAGCTGGATGGTTCAGGATATCTACCCTCGGATTTTCCAGTGCAGCCCTGTTGATAGTTTCGGAACCTCCGTGCACTATTAAGACATCCACGGATTTCCGGAATTTTCCTATAAGCCCATGAAGTTTCGAAGGGTTTTCCTCCACAAGTTCGATACCCCTAAAAACCTCAAATTCATTAGTGGTGGGTAATACAGGCTGTGATTGAGGAAGTTTATCAGAATGATTTGCAAGCGCAATCCCGCTGTACCCTAAATGTCTGGCAAGGGTAGAAAGTTGCTCAATCGTGTTCTCCCCATCAGGCACTGCATGAACGCAAAAATCGTAGAATTTCGGTTTACCCAAACAATTCCTCCACAATAGCTCCGGCTTTTTCCCGGTTCTTCGGATAGGTCTCGATTTTGACTTTTGCAGTGATCGCATCCGAAGAATTAGTCAGCTTTACCTGCTGCAGGTATGCAGCCTGCTTGTCAAAGCGGAGATGGAAGACCTGGTTGTCGTCCAGCCTTTCAGGCATTTCTTCCCTGAGCCTTACTACGTCTTTTTCAGAAAATCTTTCCCGAACAAAATGGGCAAAACTCAGACAGTCTGCCTTTTTTTTAAGCTGCACGCTCAAGATGGTAATGGGATTTCCATGGTGCCCTTCAGCCTGGATCTCTTCAATCAGTTTGCTTCCTTCCCGGACGCCGGCACCGGATAAAAAAAAGTCCAGAGCCGCACGGACTCTGGATACGTCTTCGGTTGCGTGGGCGATCACACGCAGTATTATGTGATGAATCACTTGCCTCGACTCTGATGTGCACGGATACTCGGTCTGGTCTTTTCAGTACCTTTTCCGCGTGTAGACATGCCTCTGCCCTTCCGGCCGGCACTGGTCTTACCCCTTGCGGCTCTGTCCCTGATAGACGGGTCGCATACCCAGTTCAGGTTCTTGTCGCTCTTTATTACAGGGTGGTGGGGGTCTACAAGAATGACTTCATACCACTTGTTCTTTCCGTCCTCCCCTACCCAATAGGAGTTCAGGACTTCGAGGTTCGGGTATTTGCGGTCTGCACGTGCTTCAGCAATTCTCTGAATGCTCATGCCGCCTGTGATCTTGTTTACTCCCATTTTCTGGGTCCTTCTTCCACGGTTGAACCTTGTTTTACCAAGTCCTCCGCGGCGTACCTTTACCCTGGCAACGACAATACCCTGCTTGGCTTTGTATCCAAGGGAGCGTGCCTTGTCGATTCTTGTGGGTCTTTCGATTCTGGTCACGGATCCCTGCTTTCTCCAGACCTGCATGCGCTCCCAGCGTAGCTCGTTCACGTAAGTCTCACCAGGGGTTTTCCATGCATCACGTACGTATGTATAAAAAGATTTTACCAATTTAAACACCAAGTTTCACTTTTGTTTCACGGTTCAGCCCTGCCTGCAGGACTACATTCCAACGGGACCTAATCCCGAAAATGAAACATGCGATAAACTGAACCATCTGATTTAAATCTTTGCCTGTGCACAACTCAATTAAGTGAAAAATCTACGCAAAAAGAGGTTTGAACTTCCGATTCGGAAACACCATCTTCAAACCCAATAAAGAAGCCAGCTACCTTTAGCTCTTTACTGACGTTTTCGTATCAACTGGTGTTTTCATAAATGTTCCCGCAAATACTATGAGAATTAGAAAAACAATCAAAATAGCGAGTTCCTTATTGATTTTGCTCATACCAACCACCGCAAAGAGAAGGAAAATTTTAGCTCTTAAAATATAGAGAGCTTCAAAAATCATGTTCTATTCGTGTTCTACACCAGGTATATAATGGATCATAAAAAATCTCCAGCGATCAGATTAGTCCAAGTCCCGCATTACTTTTTCCTGAGCTTCCATCCTCCATATAGACAGGTCAAGCTTCCCAATAAACTGAAACCTGGAGTAGAGTTATTTTTACTCGGTTTATCCCCACTTGAGTTATTATTATTGTCAAAACCAGTGTTTTTTGAATTATTAGGCTCCCGGCTACTTTCTTCAGACGCAGATAAATTAGTTTCTTCAACTCCTTCGTCTAACCCCACTTTTCCAGAATAGTTAAAAGCAACTGGGACGTTAGTAATATTTTGTTTTCTTGCTTCTTCATCAATAATTTGATAAATTTCTTTAGCGAGAGCGGTCTTTTCTTCAGAGGATAAGTTTTCATAAATTCCGACTTCTATCCTGGTGAACCCGACCCCATATGATATTACCTGTTCTTTTTTCATATACGGAGCCATTTTTTCACGGATACTGTTTACAATCAACATCCGCTTATTCATCCATGAGTCAAACTCTATCTTGTCTCTCAATAGAGGAATTTTTCCATAAGTAGCAATACTCCCATTTGTAAGCTGCTCAGGCTTTCTCTTCATATATTCTTCAATAACATGTATGTCTGATTCGGACAGATTCTCTGTACTTTCCCCAAACCAATGATAAATGCCCCGTTCCGAATCCAGTGGGATTTCTTCTCTATATATACCATACCCGAATTCTACCGGAATATCCTGTATACCCATCTGCTTTGCAGAATTATCAACTAGAGAGTAGATATCGTTTATAAGCGATTCACTTACATTACCGTACTTGAATAAAATCACAAAATACCCTTTGGAATTAGTTCCACATGTTACTACTTCTCCATGAGGATACATGTATTTGGAGGTAACTGTATCTTTTATATTATTGCCAAGCTCTTCAAGAGTAGAGTTCCAGTTTTCTTTTTGTTCATCAGTTTTTAGCACAGGAAGTTTTCCATACCTGGCAATTACAGTATTTCCATATGAATTAAGACCAAAAAAGTAGTGATAATACCCATAGTATACATTGCTGATTTCATAATTTGAATAATTGTCTAATGTGACTGGCACACTAATACAAATTCCCTTATTAACCAAGTCTTTTTCTATAGATTCAGTATATTTCTCACTTTTATTCCACTCTATTAAATTTCCACCTACTCTATTCTTCACTTTGTGTTCGTACATTGACCAGACGCCAAGTTGTGTTTCAGTTGCAGGTTTATCTGGTACCACCTCAAGACTGTATACATCTACAAATATTCGATGTTCATCTCCTGAAGTCTTGTCTTTTATTACGGTCATTGCACCAATACGGGGATAGCTATATTCAACCACCTTAGTTGATTTTATTTCCCCACCCGGATATTCGTTTTTGGCAACTTCAATTGATTTGTTCAAGGCTTCAGTTGTATTATACAAATTTGGAGTTAGTTCGATAACCTGGACTGAGGGTCCTAGTGTTTTATTGGCACTAATGTAAATTTTACCTACTAATTTATTATTTTTATATGCTGAAAATTCATAAAATAATTTTTGACCGTTTATATCATAAAGCTCAAGTGGTTCAGGATCAATAGATGCCCCTGTCCAGTTTTCAAAACCGGGAGCATCGGATGACATGAAATCTATTATGTGCGCATTTGCGTGTTCAAAGGCTTTCTCCGCAGTTACAGAATAATTATCCTCTTCCTCTGCGCTAACAGCTGGTACCAATCCCACAACAACCAGCAGTATTGCTAAAATTAGTGTTCCCATTCCAAATTGTTCTTTAATCATTAGTCTGACTCCCAGTTGTAGTTGTTTTTCCCTAGGAGGCAGAATCAGGTAGGCTTAAAATATATACACAAAGCTAACATGCATAATGCCACGTAGGGTATTCTGCGAAATTTGGGTTGTCCTGTAAAGTACTTTTGAACTCCATAAACTCCTCTCTGTTGATTCCTTATAAATTTTCTGTGGAAATTTTCAAATTATGTGATTTTCACACTTATTTTGAATTCTCAATTATTTCCCTGGGTTTGATTGTTTGATGATCTTGCTAGAAAGTATATATATATAAGCAAACTGTCTTAACTCAAATTTTAATATATAAAAACTTGAATATATAAAAAGGACTAGCACAAATCTGCAGTATATTAAGCTCATATTTCAGTTAATCCATATGGAATTTAGAATAATATATTCCCTAATTATAGTCTACTGGCGAATAAATGCATGCGATGATTAGTACTTCGGACTGCTTTATACGCATAATCAACAAGTTTGATTTTACAAAATAAGACGGAATAAAAGGAAACAGGAAGGAACAGAAAAAACTAAAAACACTAACAGATGAAGCAAAAAAGATACAGAAAATCATAAAATGAGAGAGACCGAACAAAAAGAAAAAAACACAAATAAACGGCTTTTATATTACTAAGAAAAAGACTACACCACTTTTACTTCAGCGTGGCGTGCCTAAGGAATCACTGGATGCTGGCATCTCATTTCCTTTAAGTTTTACCTCTTCTCCTTTGATATTCCTTTTCTTCTTATCTTCTAGAATCGGAAGAGCTGCCGCGATTCCATCAAGTATGGCTTCAGGTCTTGGGCAACATCCGGGGACATATACGTCTACGGGTATAACCTGATCCACTCCGCCTATTACGTTATAGCAGCCGTGGAAAATTCCACCTGTGGATGCACAGGAACCGACTGCCAAAACAACTTTTGGATCTGGAATCTGATTATAGATGTTTTTAAGAACGTTCACATTTTTGTAATTCACCGCGCCTGTAACTACCATAATATCTGCTTGCTTGGGAGTACCGATGTTTAAAACACCAAATCTTTCAGCATCATATATAGGAGTAAGACAAGCTATTACTTCAATATCACAGCCATTACAACTGTTACAATTTACGTGTATAATCCATGGAGATTTTGATAATGACATAAACATTTCTCTTGGAACGCAATAAAATTTAGTGCTATTAATTTTATACTGAGTTTATATATATAAATTTGATTATGAAAAGTGAGATTCCAGGCTCTGTAGAAATCCTCTGAAATAAAGAATTTTCATTAATTTGAACTGAATAGCTTGACCTGTTTTCACTCCTTTATTTTCAGCCTATTGTAGCTGATTTAGATAAGTTTTCTACAGAGCCATGATAAAAACGTTTTATATATAATTATTATAAATACAAAATAATATATAACAATCTACTTGAGAAGATTGTATGATTATATGTTTCATATACTTGAAAAGAATATTTGCCCAACCTAAACTTTACAAAAAACAGGAATCTGCGAACCAGTTTGAACCTAAGTATTAAAAAGATTCTGGATAATATAATAATCTGGGAAATAATATAGGGTTGGGGGAAACTTGATTGGGGCTTTCGAATGGCTCTTGTAAAGCTGCCAGAGAGGCAAATATTAATTCGTTGTTATTTAAATCAATAATTCTTTTGCTGCTTTGTCTTTGCCTAGTGTCCTTAGCAAGTGCAAAATACTCACTTGAAGAAGCTGAGACAAATATAACTGTTAATGCAAAGGGTATAGCCCATGTTGAAGAATCGGTTTCATATGCATTTGATGGACATTACATTGATATTCATAGAGAACTCAAGGCGTTACCTGGAGAATCTATTCGGAATGTTGAGGCACAATGTTCAGATAAAGCGTGTACACTCAAAGTCGAAAGAATTCCAGAAGGATATATAGTAATAGGCAAGCTTCCAGATCCTACTCCAGAAAAGGTTACTCTTTTTGTTTCATACGATTGTTATGGTGTAGTAAAAGTTTACAGGGATGTCTCTGAATTTAGTTATAAGCTGTGGGGAGGAAAATGGGAGAAACCTCTGAAGAGCTTTAAAGGAAATGTTAAGCTTCCGATGAAAAACGAAAGTGAACTCAAATACTGGATTCATCCGGCTGCTTATACTCAAGAAGTGCATATAGAAGATAATGTAATTAGTTTAAGGACAGGCACGATCCCTTCCACCCAATGGTATGAAATCAAAGCGATTTTCTCAAGAATTGAATCCCCCAATCCCAATTTTGTCCAGATAGACAATACCAAGGGACTCAAAGAAACATTAGCTGTTGAAAAAGTATATCAACAGAAAACCTTGATCTTAGACGACCTTTATAGGAAGACCGTTTTATTTGCATTTTTTGTCCTGGCATTTCCTTTTCTTATATACCTTAGATATGGAAGAGAAGAGAAAATAGATTACAAAGAGACGTATGAAAGAAAACCTCCTTCAGATGCCAAACCCGCAATCGTTAATGCTATTATCAGTGGAAGAATGGGAATTTCTAAAATAGAAGGATTTACTGCTACATTTATGGATCTTGCTAACCGCAATTACATCTCTTTGCGAAATTTAAAACCCGAAGACACAGATTCATTAAGCACTCCAGAGCCCGAATCCAAAAACTTTATGATCGAACTTGTCAACGACGAGATATATTCGGAACCTAATGAAAACTTAGTTGAGCTTGAAGATTTTGAAAAAGATGTGCTTTATTTATTAAAAGCCCATGCTTTTGAAAGAAATGTTTCTTGGGAAAAATTTAAAAAAGATCTTGAAAACGGAACGGATTTTTATCGATTTATAAATGCGTGGAATAGAAAAGTTGAAGCACACATTGAGTTTGATAAATTATTCCAATCAACAGGAAACAAATATATGAATTTCTTTTCCCGATCAATTCTATTAGCCGCAATTGTTTATTATATTCTAATTTCGGGAATTTTCCCTTCAAACGTGTTTCCTCTGGCCTCAAAGATAAATGTACTGACCAGTTTAATCGGGATTTTCGGTTTTGTCATGATAAGGTGCTCAGGCACATTCATAACGATATTTGGGCGCTGGACCCCTGAAGGAAACCTTTACTATAAACAATGGGACAATTTTAAAAAATATCTTACAGATCTTTCTGCTCTCAAAGAATATTCTCCTGAGTCAATAAAGATCTGGGATTCTTATGTAGTGTATGCAGCCTCTCTGGGAGTCGCAAAGGAAAATCTTCAAAATATGGCTCTGGTTGTCCCATCTGACCAGCTAGAAGAAAGTCACTTCTATCCCATAAGTTACAATTATAATAGATCTAATAGATCTGGCTATGATTCTTCTAGCTACAGTTGTGGGAACGTCTCGTCTTCATCCTATTCTGTAGATATAAATCTAGAAGATAATATAAATCGTTCTGGAGATCTAAATAGAGAGAACAACGTTAATGGCAGCTCTGGAGGTGGAGACGCTTCAAAATAAGATAGAGATAACCAAAAATAGGAACAAAAAAGCAAAATACTATAAAAATAACATTCCCCGGATAAAATAAAACGGTGCCGAAAAAAAATGGACATATCCCGCTTTCTAGATCAGATAAAAACTTCCAGCCGCTATGAAAATCAGATCGTTCATAATGAGAAAATTCCTGCAAGAGAAGCTCAGTATTCTCCTTTGGAGCTTAAACCTCAAGTAAAAGTAGCCCTTTCAGGCATCGGAATCGAAGATCTTTACGTTCATCAGGTAGAGGCCATAGAAAATATCCGGGAAGGAAAAGACATTGTACTCTGCACGACCACTGCAAGCGGAAAGTCCCTTACTTATATGATTCCTGTTTTTGAAACTATTCTTAATGAACCTAAAGCAACTGCCCTTTACATTTCTCCTTTAAACGCACTTGTAAATGACCAGTTAAAATCCTTTCTGGAATTTGAAAAGGCGCTGGAATCAGGTGCAGGCATAGCCCGTTATACAGGCGCTCTTTCAGAGGCAGAGAAGAGGAGGGTCAGAGAAGGGCAAACCAATGTTGTTTTGACAAACCCTGAAATGATTCACATGAGTTTTCTTGCCTGGCATCATCTATGGAGGCGCTTTTTCTCAAACCTTAAGTTCATAATTGTTGATGAGAGCCATTATTATCGAGGAGTTATAGGCAGCAATATGGCAAACCTGCTCAGGCGGCTTTTACGTGTGGCTGAGTATTACGGGGCGTCTCCACAATTTATCTGCTGTTCTGCAACCATAGGAAATCCGGAAGACCATACGGAAACTCTTATCGGACGAAAAGCCTCAATAATTGAGCATAATGGCTCTTTTCAGAGCAGCCAGCAATTCGTTTTCTGGAATCCTCCACTTTATCTGAATAATAAGGGATGTACACTCCGGAGAAGCAGCTTTTCTGAGGCTTCTTCGCTTTTTGCAAAGTCTGTTCAGGCAGGACTTCAGACCCTGGCCTTTACTCGGTCCAGGCAGGGAGTTGAGAGGATGTATAAAAGCTGCAGGGAGCTTTTGAGGAGTAGAAACCTCTCCCCTGCCATCTGTTCGTACAGGAGCGGCTATTTTGACAGGGAAAGGGAAGAAATCGAAAAGAAAATGAATTCAGGAGAACTTCGAGGGGTTATTTCCACAAATGCGCTTGAACTCGGGATAGATATAGGAGGACTTGATGCCTGTATTCTGGACGGCTACCCAGGTACAGTAATGAGTGCCAGGCAACAGGCAGGCAGGGCAGGCAGGAGTGGAAATGAAAGCCTTGTTGTCCTTGTTGCAGGTACAAACGCCCTTGATCAATATTACATGAGAAACCCTGCAGACTTTTTTACACGAAGCAGTGAAAATGCGGTGCTTAACCCCAAAAATCCATATATCCTTGCAGGGCACCTGCTCTGTGCCGCAAAAGAGATTCCTCTGCGGGAGTCCGATGAGAAATATTTCGGAAATGGGTATCCAAGAGTTGTGGAACTTCTGGAAGCTGAAGGCCTGCTTGCAGGTAAAGACCTGAAGTATTCGACTGACCCGTTTCCTTACAAACACGTTTCGCTTCGGGGAATCGATAATAACACTTACTCGCTCCTTACTTTTGAAGGGGAAAAACGCTTCCCCATAGAAAAAGACATTGAGGAAATGCTTGCCTTCAGGGAATGCCATCCTGGTGCGGTTTATATGCACAGGGGAGAATCCTATTACATAAACAGGATCGACCATGAAAAGAAGGAAATCCATGCTGTAAAGACGCATGATACCTATTATACGAAACCTATGATCGACTCTTCTGTGTTTGTGCAGGAGACCTATGCGATAAAGCCGCTTTTACACGCGCCGGAGGTAGAAGTTGGGCTTGGAGAAGTTGAGGTAACGGACAGGGTTATAGGCTACAGGAAAATCCAGACTCAGAGCAATGATATAATGAGCGCTCACAACCTTGAGATGCCCCCTGTCAGCCTTCAGACAATGGCTCTGTGGCTCAAGCTTCCGGATAAACTTCAGGAACTTGTAGGAGAGCATAAACTTGATTTTGCAGGCGGGATCCATGCAATCGAGCATGCGATGATTTCAATGTACCCTCTTCACCTGCTTGTGGACAGGAGCGACGTAGGCGGAGTTTCCACTCCGTCTCATCCTGACCTCGGAGGCAAAAGCGGAATCTTCATTTATGACGGGCACAGGGGAGGAGTCGGATACGCTGAAAAAGGTTATGATCTGATTGAACAGGTGCTTGACGGCACCTTAAAAGCAATTGAAAGCTGCCCATGTGAAAACGGCTGCCCAAGTTGTATTCAGTCGCCAAAATGCGGAAACAATAACGAACCCCTGGATAAGCATGCTGCAATCATGCTCCTGCACGAACTCCTTGGAAAAGCTCCTTATGTTCCGCCTGAGAGAAAAGAAAAACACCTTTCCGAAGTCCGGGTTTCCAGACCTGCTCCCGAAAAGAGAAATACCGAAGACGCGCTGAGCAGGGTCAGACGCCAGCTCAGGCGGGAAGCCATAAAACAGGAAGTCTCAGTATCGCAGGAGAAAAAGGAAAGAACCTTTATTGCCACGGACGAAAATGGCGGAATGATCGGAGTAATCTCTGCTCCTGTTCCCGAAAAGGCTGCCGCAAAAACTTTTCACCAGAAACTACGAGGAAAAAAAGAACCTACAAGGGAGAAGCCTCTTGGAATCTGCATTCGAGACCTTGGAGCAGGCAATGATTATAACTTCAGACTTTGGATTGAAGTTTCAGAAAAAGAAGGATGCGAAGCCAATGAAGAAAAAAATAACAAAAAGTTTGTGAAGAAACTGATTATCAGGAAAGTGAACTGAAAAAGTGAACTGAAAAAAGGAAACAGAACTGGCTATAAGGAAAATAAGTTGAGAAAAGAAAAAAACAGCACTGCCTGCCGAATTTACTTAAATAAGGCGAAAAAGTTTGTTGAGAGGGTTTGTTTTATCAAGTTTAAAATGTTGAAGGTTAAAAACATATCGATTTATCAGTTCAACCGTGTAAGTCCTAGTACAACAAAATAGTGACTTCCTCATTGATTTTGCTCAAAATCCATCGCCTAAAAAAATAAAGTGTTTTAGTACCTTAGAACATGTGCGGAGTTTCGATACATCAGGTTATCTTTACTTCGCGTTCCAGACATAGTAGGTAACAGATTATCATTTAGCGGTCTGGCAATCCAAGCCCTGTGTTACTTCTTGCTGAACTTCCACCCTCCATATAGGCAGGTCAAACCTCCCAATAAACTAAAGCCTGGAGTAGAGTTATTTTTGCTCGAATCGTTTTCACTTGAGCTATTTATGTTTGAAATATTTCCATTGTTATATTCAGAATCATCATTAGAATTACTAAGTCTTCCAGTATTTTTTTCTCTAGATATAGACAAATTTAGCGTTTCAGTAGCAACTGGCACAGGATTATCTTCATATACGAATACCACAGGGACTTCCTTAAGCCCCATCTGGCTTGCTTTTGAGTCAAAGATCTTATATATTTCGTCCATAAAAGGCTTTTCAACTTTCTCACTCTTGTTGATCCCTACCTTTAGAACACCATCAATGGTTACACCACATCCTGTTACTGGACCATTTGGATAGGAATACTTTGACATTTCATGGTCAAAATTTGCATTTATTTCTTCCATTATTTTGCCAAGAGTATCAATCCATTGGTCTCTCTCTTCCGAAGTTTCGAAAGCTGGTATACTTCCATATGCAGCAATAAAATTCGTATCCTTTTTCAGTTCATTAAGAGTTTCTGGACCAAAGGAAAGATCCTTTTTAGTCGCATTTTCTTGTGCACTTGCAGCTGGTATCAATGCAATACTAGCCAATAGCATTACTAATAAAAATATGCCTGTTCCACTTTTATTACACTTCATATTTTATACTCCTATTTAGCACCCAGGAGACAGAATCAGGTAAGCTTAAATATGCGCAAAGCTAACTTAATCGTGTCTCTTAGGGCATGTTTTATGGAGTTCGGGGTATCTCGGAAATTACTTTTGAACCCCATAAACTACTTATAATTAGTTTGTTATAAATCTTTGGGACAAAGTATGAAATTATGCTACTTTTATTATTTTGAATCTGAGATAACTCACTAATCTTTGATTGTTCGAGTATTTATACAGAAAAAATATGTAGAATAATTATAGAATATAATGCCCCGACTCATATTCATAGATATTTATAAATAATAACCTTTGAACTTACAAAGTAATCAAAGTCATTACTTAATCTAATTGCAAAATTTAATTAATATCTCTCGATTACCATTTCGCCTTCAATTTCTGGTGTTTTTCAATTATTCCAGCAGTTATTTCAGCAGTTATTCCAGTATAAAAATAATCATTCTCTTTTGAAGATATTCATTCTTTTTTGAAGATATTCATTCTTTTTTGAAGATATTCATTCTTTTTTGAAGATATTCATTCTTTTTTGAAGACTGTGATGTACTCAGGTATGAGTTTAGTGCTACTGCCATTTTCATTCATCACTATAAGGCTTACATTATATTTTCCTGGTTCAGTAAATGTATGAGTTGCATTCAAAGCATGTTTTGAATTAATCCCATCTCCAAAATCCCAGAGCCAGGAAGTCGGGCCACCTGTGCTATTGCCGGAAAACAATACTTTTAACGGGGATACCCCAGAAGTAGGCGATGCAGAAAAGTCTGCAATGGGTTGTTTTGGGCTCTGTCCCTCTTCCAAAACAATAGACATATAGATATGGGAACCATCAAGATAATTAATCCATACAACTTTGTCTCCATAAATAGCAGACTCTGCAGACGATAATCCGCTAGTAGTTATCCTGGTTTCCTTCTGAGTGGAGAGATCATACATATAGATAGCTGTATGACCATTACGATAGTCTGCCCACACGAATCTATTCTCATAAATAGCAGGCCAAACATGGTCTGATTGATTAGTGGCAATCTGGGTTTCTGTAGAAGTGGAGAGATTATACATGTATATACTGCTTTTTCCGTTAAGGTAATCTTCCCAGATAATCCTATCACCATAGATTACAGGATGCATATGTCGTGATTCATTGGCGGTTATCTTTGTATCCTTTAAAGTGGAAAGATCGTGCATGTAGATATCTGAGTTTTCAGACTCATGGTGATTAGCACACCAAACGATCTTGTTTCCATATATATCAGGATCTAAATCATCTGATATGCTGCTAGTGATTTGAGTCTCATTATGAGTAGAGAGATCGTACATATAGATATCGGAGTTTGAGAAGTTTTTAAAATCACCATTGCGGTAGTCTACCCAGATTATCTTATCCTCGTAGATTTTAGGACTCAAGGCTGATCCATTAGTGGTAATCTGAGTTTCCTTCTTAGTAGAAAGATTGTACATATAAATATCTCCGTTTCCATTACGAAGATCAATCCATACAATTCTATCACCATAGATGTCAGGAGAAAAGTCATCGGATTCGCTGGTGGTTATTTGAGTTTCCCTGTAAGTGGAAAGATCATACATATAGATATCAGGATTTCCATTACGATTATTCGACCACACAATTTTATCCTTATAAATAGCAGGTTGACCCGAGTTTAATCCATTGGTAGTGATCTGATATTCAGTGAGGATAAATTGCCCATCTACACGCTGTAAAGGAGATGCTGTTATCGGAAATAACTTTGAGAAAGTTCCTTTTGAATTAACTACAGTCAGGTTAACAATATAAGTTCTCGGAAAAGTATAGATATAAACCTCAGTTTTGTTTGTAGAATCAGTAATTCCATCATTGTTAAAGTCCCATAATCTTTTTGCTGCGTTTTGTGAAAGATCGGTAAAAAGGACAGAAAGAGGAGCCTGGCCGCTAGTAGTATTGGCACTGAAATTGACTACAGGGAGAGCTTCAGCCTCATGCACAATAATTTTCTGAGTTTTTGAGGCCTTACCATTTGGGTTGCTTACTGTCAGATTAACAGTATAATTTCCTGGGATTATGTATTCATAAACCGGATCTTTTTCCGTAGAGTCTGAGATCCCATCATTGTCAAAATCCCACTTCCATGCAATTGCATGTCGTGAAAAATCTGTAAACTGTACAGCTAGTGGGGCAAGTCCCTGTGTGGTATTGGCGCTGAAGTTTGCAACAGGTTGTTTCTGCGTTCTGGATATAGAAGCTAGAGGAAGAAAATCAAAACCACTTTCGTTGACATTATAGGGAGAGTCGCAAATCCAATCTCCATCTGAATCCGTGCAGGTTTGGGAAAAGCCGGTTCCATTCGGGTTTGCCCAGTAATTGCCGCCAAGGTATGGCCCGCCTACAACATTAGTACCAGAGATAAGTGAACTGTTCCATGTGTTTTTTTCATAAATTCCCAGCCTTACATTTATAGTGTTATTCAAATAATTATTATAAATTCGTTCACTACTATTCTGATCTGGAATAGAGATCCCACATTCTACACTGGATGTTATTGTGTTATTTGAGATTTCAACGCCATCAGTGGTATCTATATGAATTCCAGTACTGCAATTCAAGATTGTATTATTGTCAATTGTAGAAGGCGACTGAGAAATTTCTATCCCATAGTAACAATCTATAATGCTATTGTTAATGACATCTATACCATGATCATATGTATCGACCCCCTGAGAGCAATTTGAAATCGTATTATCAGATATTATGTCACCTCCCCCGCAACAGGCAATACTTATACCCCCTCCTTTTGAGATCTTATTTTTAGAAATTAAATTACCCGATGACCATATTCCCAGAGAAATGGAACCTTTTTCAATAGTGTTGTTTGTCAGGGTATTCATTCCGCTTTCACCCATAGAAATAGAACCATTGAAGAGAGAGTTTTCTGAGATTGTGTTATAACTGGAATATAATAGAGAAATAGAACCTTCTTCAAGGATATTGTTTTTCAGATTATTGATATTACTGTCTTCATTCAGAGAAATAGAATTGTTGAAGAGAAAGTTTTCCGAAACTGTATTATAATCGGCATTAACAAGGCACACTCCCATATAGTTTTCAAATAGAGTATTATCTGTAATTTTGCAGTTTCTAGTATTCTTAAGGCAAATCCCAGATGGATAGTAAGTATAATTTCCCTTAGACCCTGTTATATTGAATCCGCTAAGAGTCACGTTATTTGCTGTTATAAGAAAAACACTTTTGTTTTCCTCTGGAGATTTTACCAGTACCTTAGGGTTTTTCGACTCCGACCTGATAGTCAGCGAGGTAACGTTAACAATTATACTTTCGTTATATGTTCCAGGCATGACGATAACGGTATCTCCTGATGACGAATTGTTTACAGCTTCCTGAACCGATTTAAAATCTGCATCTGAACCACTATTATCTACTATAATCTCCCTGGCGGATGCAGGGCTATAAACCGCAGTAATAATAAAGATAGAAACCGCTAATAAGACGGTTAATTTATTCACCCACACCTGTAACTCCCCCCTTTAAACCAGAAATACTACACTAACAAGATCTGAGGCCCTCAAGATACCTAATTTAAGAACTAACAGAACTTATTTTTGGCATTATATAATCCTTTTTACCTTCTAAACAAAAATGTGGTATGTTAGAAAACTATCTTCGATTAAAAAGACTATAGCTCCTTAGATTCATGTTTTAATCCGTTTAATTTATTAAATGCTTTAATAGTGAACTTAATGCAGATAAAATACATTAAGATTTCAAGCAAGATGGAAGTTTTGAATCTCAAGGAAAATAATAAAATTCCCAAGGAAATTGAAGTGGCTATACAATCAAATGAGGATTTATAAACCTATTTTAACTTTACAGGGGTAGTAGAGGGTTAACAAGAGATAAAGAACATAGAAAGCCAGAAAAAACACCTGCACAAGAAGCTGAAAATTAAGAAAAAGAAGTGGACATTAAACAGCTTGCCAAGCTACAAGCTTATTAAAATGTCACTAATTAATAAGAGAGTAAACTGGCTTTTCAATTTAAAATGTTCATTTCCTTTTGGAGACTGTAATATACTTTGGAATGATTCTGGTGTTGCTACCATTTTCATTCGTTACTGTAAGACTTACATCGTACTCTCCTGGTTCAGTGAATGTATGCGTGGCGTTTAAAGCGCGTTTTGACTTAATGCCGTCTCCAAAATCCCAGTGCCAGAAGTTCGGTGAACCTGTACTGTTATCAGTAAATAATACTTTTAAGGGTGCATTTCCTGATGTTATATTAACAAAGAAGTCAGCAACAGGTGTTTTTAGTGATGGCTCTATTCCCGAGACAGTACACATGTAAATATCTGCATTTGCGTAGGGAAAAATATTTGTATATTCATTATGCGAATCCACCCAAACTATCCTGTCACCGTAGATTGCAGGACTCGACTGTCTTGATTTATTTGAGGTAATCTGGGTTTCCGTATGAGTAGAGATATTGTACATATAAATATCGGCGTTTAAATATTCTCTATCGTTACGATCCTGCCATACAATCCTATCCTCATAGATTGTAGGGTCATATGCTGATCCATTGATGGTTATCCGAGTTTCCTTAGAGGTAGAGAGATTGTACATGTAAATATCAGAATATCCATTGCGGTAATCTGTCCATACTATCTTGTCTCCATATATAGCAAGGTCCTTGATTGACTGGTTAGTTGTAATTTGAGTTTCCTTTTTAGTGAAAAGATCGTACATGTAGATATCGTAAGTTTCCCACCTATTGCGAGAATCCTGCCACACTATTCTATCCTTGTAAATAGCAGGATTTTTTGCACTCCCATTATTTGTAATCTGAATTTCGCTGGAAGTAGAAAGATCGTAAAAGCAGATGTTTGTGATTCCGTTGAGTGTGTATATATATGCTATTTTGTCCCCGTAGATAACAGGATTGCGCGCTCCTCCACTATTGGTGACCTGAATTTCTTTTGAAGTGGAAAGATTATACATATGTATATCCGATTTATCCCGGGTATTGGTATTATTGCTATATTCCTGCCAAACTATTCTATCTTCAAAGATAGCAGGGTATTCCTTTTTTGATTCACTTGTGGTAATTTGGGCTTCCTTGGAAGTAGAAAGATCGTACATGTAGATATTGTTCCATCCACTGCGGTCATCTAAAAATACTATTTTATCCCCATAAATAGAAGGCATCGTTTGATTAGAATTATTTGTAGTGATTTGATACTCCGTAAGAGTATATTGAGGCCGATTGGATGCTGTTACTGGATATAATCTCGAGGAGGTGCCGTTTTCATTGCTTACTGTCAGATTGACAGTATAGATTCCAGGTACCGGGTACACATGAACCGGGTTTTTATCTATGGAGTCCGTAACTCCGTCATTATCGAAATCCCATACTCTGGATGTTTCATTTTGCGGAAAGTCTGTAAACAGGACAGAAAGAGGTACGTAGCCATTGCTCACATTAGTACTGAAGTTTGCTACAGGAAATACTTGCTGCCGAGTTTTGGACATAGAGACAAGAGGAAGGTAATCAACATCATATGTATTGATTGTGTAGATTGAGTCACCAATTCCATCTCCATCCCAATCATTGCACCTTTGGGAAAATCCGGTTCCGTCAGGTTTTGCCCAGAAATTCCCACCCAGGTAGGGCCCGCCTGTAATACTTGTCCCCGGCGTCTTAGTAATGTTCCAGACAGCACTACCTGGGGTATATCTTGGATTCTCGCTTTCTAGATTCTCAGTTCTACTGCTATTGAAAAAGTTAACCGTATTATTGAAGAGGTTATTATGGATCCGGCTGTCACTAGAAGAACCTTCATGTTCCTCGGAGTGGTCAAAATAGATTCCACATTCTTTATTCAGTTCAATCCTGTTGTCAGTTACTAGAGCAGAATCATCAAGTGAGATCCCAATGCCGTTGTTTGAAATTGTATTATTTTTAATTAAACTGCCTGAGGAGTAATGAGCAATAAAGATTCCCACTGTGTTTGAGATTATTGTGTTATTTGTTATGTCACTATCAGAAAAAAAAGGCATTGAAATACCATAGCTGGCATTGGTAATGAAATTATTATCTATAATATTACTACTGGACTCGGAAAAAGCAATTCCGCCCCCTCCATCACTTGAAATATAATTGCCGAGAATTTTGCAGCCAGGACCTTGAGCTACCCCTATACCCCCGTTTAAAAGTGTATTATTAAGCAGAACACAATTATAGGATCCATGTGAAATGCTAATTCCTTTGTTAACAATTAGATTATCAGAAATTGTAAAATTAGAATCTGCCCAAGGACCATCTACAATGATACCTGAATTTAAGATTACATTTTTCTCAATAGTGGAATTATAACATTGATCAGCATAAATACCTGATTCCAAAATGTTATTTTTAACAGTACAGTTTTCAATTTTACCATACCAGACCTCATCCGTAGGACGACCTTTTAAAACTAATTTTTCTTGTATGCTAAAGCCACTTAGGGTAATATTATTTACACTCAGTATAAAAGCCCGGACAATAGTATCCTTAGGATTTTCAGACTCAGAAAGGATGCTTATGTTCTGTATCCCTAGATCAACACTTTCGTTATAGAAACCTGGATAAACAAGAATTACATCTCCTGATGATGAATTGTTTACAGCTTCCTGAACCGATTTGAAATCTGCATCTGAACCATTATTATCCACTATAATTTCCCTGGCGGATGCAGGGCTATAAACCGCAGTAATAATAAAGATAGAAACCGCTAATAAGACGGTTAATTTATCTACCCACATTTGTACTTCCCCCATTAAACCATAAATATAGACCAATGAAATTTCATGCCCTCAAAAAAGGATGTGAAATTTAAGAGACAACAGAATTTATTTTCTTTATTATATATCCTTGATTACTTCTTCAGTGAAAATGTAGCAGGTTGTGAAGTTATCTGTAATTTAAAAGATTGGAAAGTCCTGTATTTGTTTCTTAATCCATTTTATTCCTTAAATTCTTTAATCTGGTATATGGTTCGGAGACAAATACATTTTAAACTATATTTTGAGTGAGATGGAAGTTTTTTATACGGATAGTTTCATACCTGATTATAATATTGGGGAAAAATTACTTGACAGAAAGATTTGTTTAAGGGGAAAATTGTTTGCAAAGACTACCTCTGTTGCAGGCTTTTGTTTATCTTTCATGACTTGAATTTTCCGATTTCTTTTGATTAGGCGTGTCTATACATATATAAGAAAAAAATTTAAAGTGAAGTTGAATGTATGTGAGAGTGCACTTGCAATACAGGAATAGCATGAAAGATGGTTTAAAAACCGTATATGACTTTTATTTGAGATTTGGGGTTTTAAAGAGGGGATTTTGAGCAGATTTTATTTTAAGTTGTCCACAACTTTCAGAGACTTCAATTCGTGAAACTGGGGATTTCTGAAAAATGGAAACTCTTTAGACCGAAAACCTCGGGTTATTCAAGTGATTAAATAAATCCCAAAGGGTGGTACGCATGGATAATAAAGATAAGCTTTCGGAGAGAGGGGAGAGAAATTCGGACTATGATGTGATAATCATAGGGGCAGGACCTGCCGGAATGTTTGCAGCTTACGAGCTTGCAGAGTTAAAATCGTTAAAAATCCTTATTGTGGACATGGGCAGGGATATAAATGAACGCTTCTGCCCCATGAAAACCCAGACTTACTGCATGCACTGCACACCATGTGACATTATGTGCGGGGTAGGAGGCTGCGGAACTTTTTCGGATGGAACCTTAAACCTGCGACCTGATGTAGGAGGAGACCTAGCAGCCCTGACAGGTGATCAGACTGAGGCCTGGCAGTTTGTGGAAAGAGTAGATAAGGTTTTTCTGAAGTTTGGGGCCCCTCAGGGAGCTCTGCTGACCGAAGGTCCTGAAATAGAGGAGCTTAAACGCAGGGCTGCCTCAGTAGGAGCTCGTTTTATTGAAATAAAGCAGCGGCATATAGGTTCAGATAATGCCCCTGCAGTTATAGGGCGCTTCAAACAGGACCTTGTTTACAAAGGAGTGAATTTCCTGCTTGAGACCGAGGTAAAGGACCTGCTGGTTGAGGAAGAGACCTGCAGGGGTATTATACTTTCTGACGGGCGAGAACTTCGAGCCAGCTATGTGCTCCTATCGCCCGGGAGGCGGGGCTGCAACTGGGTTTCTGATATGATTGAGAGGCACGGGATTGAAGCGCGATACGGCGGAATCGACATTGGGGTGAGGGTAGAAGTCCCTGCGATCGTTATGGATCCTGTTACAAAAATCAACCGCGACCCCAAGTTCCATATTCAAAGCCGCCGCTACGACGATTTTGTCCGGACCTTCTGCACGAATATGCGCGGGTTTGTCGTAAAGGAAGAATATGAAGGTTTTATCGCAACCAACGGCCATTCCCTGGCAAACACTGAATCCGAAAATACCAATTTCGCTTTCCTTGTCCGAATAGAGCTTACCGAGCCCATCGAGAATACCACAAAATACGCCCGCTCAATCGCAAAACTCGCAACCACGATAGGGGGAGGAAAACCGGTCCTGCAGCGCATGGGAGATCTGAGAAGGGGCCGGCGCTCCACAAAAGAACGCCTTGCAAAGAATCTTGTTGTAAATACGCTTAAAGACGTCACCCCAGGCGATATCTCAATGGCTCTTCCCCACAGGATAGTCATGGATATAATCGAAGGTCTTGAGACCTTAAACGAGATAATTCCAGGCGTCGCTTCAGATTCAACCCTACTGTACGCTCCTGAAGTCAAGTTCTATGCAATGCACCTGATAGTCGATAGGCAGATGGAAACCAGCATCAAAAACCTCTTTGCAGCCGGAGACGGAGCAGGACTTTCAAGAGATATAGTTAATGCTGCTGCCACAGGGATTATGGCAGCCGAAGGAATAATGAAAATGGTCAAAGGGGAAAAAGGAGCAAAAGAGGAAGAAGGAGCAAAAGCAGAGGTAAAAGATTAACAAAAAAGACAGTGAGGAGAAAGTAAATAAAAAGAACATTGAGGAAAAACGAAAAAACATTGAGAAAAAATGGGTGAACAGAAAAAACAGAAAAAGATAGAAAGAAGTGGCAAGAAGTGAAGAAAAAGTAGATAGGGAACTTTTTTCAAAGGAAGGATACGTTCCCACACAAAAGCCTGGATTCACTGAAAGACACTCAAAATGCTTTTTCTCAATCTGAAAAAAGGCCTGGAATAGAATTTAGGACTGAATCTTAATTTTCAATCCTTAACCCTTATGCTGCAGATCTTTGTAGGATAGAACATTTATAGTAGAGTTTTTTGATAGGAACGCAAGTTGTATCATGTATCTATCATGTATAATATTTTTAGCATTTAATGTTATTTTATTGGGTTCTTACTAGAGAAATATCTTACCAAAACTTGTGATTTTCTGACAGGACTTGGTTCAAAAAGAAGAAGGTTCATGTATTCTTCTGATTTGTTGCTGACTTTCTTTTCTGAAAGGCAACTCTCCTGCGCCGAGCGTGACAAGCTCCATTTAAGATGGCTAATGGCGTTGCTTCAGCTTAGCTAAATTCGCTAATCTAAGGGATTGCCACCAAAAAAAATCAATTGTGTGCGGTCACTCTTTCCTAAACAGGCTGTCCTACAATCTCTTTTAGACAGCGTGAAAAAAAGATTATGGAGATTTCTAAGAAAAATGAATGCCCTTGGTATAATGACTTTACAGCCACCATGTCAAAGGCAGATGTCAAGGGCAAATGTCAAGGTGGATTAGAAGTGCATAACTTGCAAACGCGGGGCATCTGCCACTTCTTCATACTTCTGGGAGAAGGCACGGAAGGACTCAGTATACTGACGACCGCCCGCAGGATCGTTAATCCGCAGGGAGGTGCCATCGACTGTGCCGTCTCCATATATGCCACGAACTACACGTGCGTGAATGGCCCAGAGGTCACCTGGAGCTTCATCGGCGATCACGATAAGAGGTCCATGAAGCTCAAGCAATTCCCGCATGCCGTTTACAGTGTAGCACATGGGCGGCTCACCAGTCATTTTACATGCTTTAGCAAAGTCTCCATGCTCCTCTGCGGGTAGTCCCTGGTTAGCATCGAACATGGCCCGGTATTTCGCACCTGCTTTATCCATTGCAGCCTCAATAGTATATGACTTTTTATCCTTCCAGGAAATCATCATGGTCGCAACCGTGGCCCAGCAGGTCATACTCGAGGGCTGCGCAATGATCGGCACGATCCCAGGAACAGTGTAATTAAAATAGGTTCCGGTACCGCCGGTTTTGGGCTCGTTAACCTCGACCAATTCCGTCCCACGGCTGATCTTGATATTCGGTGCTTTTTGCTGCGACTGGGACTTGATCAGATCCTGAACTTCCTTCTCCTGGGTCAGGGTTGTCGGTTTCGCAGTCGGTTCACCCACCATAGAGCTCAAGGCACTGTAAGCAAGCTTGTTGGCCTGGTCTCTGGAAATCTGCTTGCTGCTTTCAGCTTCCTGAATGGTTTTCAGTGTCTTACCGATATCTTTCTTCATAGCATCCTGCTTCTTGAGATCGGCAGCCATACCTACAAGATCGGTCACGCTTTGGGACGTGGTCTCTAGAGCTTTCAGTGCATTGGCCTGGGTGCCAGTCAAGCCGGTCATATCCTTAAAGACATCGCTCTTGCCAAGGAGATTAAGTGCTGCACCTAGGCCGGTAGGATCGGGTGAAGCAGGTGCCGTCTGCATAGCGATGATACTTGATGGTAGATCCTTGACCTGCAGATTGCCCACATCAGAGCGTCGGGTACTGGTGGAAATCGGGTCGATGATTGTGGCTTTGGCATCACAAGGGACTTCGGAAAAGCGCCAGTGTCGGGAATCATCGATTTCTTCGCAGCTGTTGCATTTACCCATTACGGATTCCGCATAGACGCCTTTAGTCGGGACACTGATCCGGAACGGGTCCGGCTTCGTGGTTGGTTGATAGTAGGCCAACAGGTCTTCGACGCCCTTGAATACGGGATCAAGACGCTCGCCAGGCACGACCTTAAGCACAAGATTATTCCCGACAATACCCAATATTTTGTTCTCGACAACACTAGCGACGCTCTTGCCACCCGAATTTGGTGCAATGTAGCCATCCAGCAGACCGAACAACCGGCTGGCATCCATGCTGTACCAGATCACCTTATGGGCCATTTCCAAGTGCTCGTTCAAAAAACTGACCAAAGCGGCGGCAGCTTCGCGGTCCTCCTTTCTCGGATCCCTCAGCTCTTTGTCGGAAAGTGGCGTATACATCAATGCCGCATCGGTCTTTCTCTGAGTCTCAAAAAAGGGTGGCGTACTGAGTCCGATTCGCACCTCTACCTTATTGATTATATCATTGTTAACCCGACTGTTCCTGACAATGGATTCGTTCAAATGTTTGGTTCGGTAATAGAGATAGACCGACCGTAATATGATCTTGGAAGAAGCGTCTACGGTTGTATTGGCGCGAAAACGCAGATGCTTTATTTGGCGCCGGGTGATATTCTGTGTCACTTGACTAGCGAGTTTCACTTCCAGAGGAACTCCACGATTGTAATTCGAGAGTAAGGTAAAGTCCAGCTTCAATGGTCTTTCAGTACCATCCTCTGCGATGGCATCAATCTCGATATTATCGATAAAAGTGCGGACGATTTCCGGGGCGTATTGTGTTTCGAAAACGGCATCCTTTTCGGCTTCAGTCAGCGGGACTTCACGCTCCAGCGTAAATTCCATCGAGCCGAAAAACCACGGGAACGGCACGTTAAGGTCGTATGTTTCGGTTTTTTTCATTTCGTCGATTGCACTTTTATAAGGGCGTTTGAGTTCGAACGAGATTGAGAAATTGCCGCTAAAATCCTCAATCACTTCATCCGCGTAGCTGCCGATAGGTAGGTCAGAATCGGCGTAATTATTGGCGATCCGTCCTATAGCATCAAAGCCTCTGATCAGTTTTTGGCCATAAACAGCCCGGCGTAGAGTGTTCCGCCAGCGAAGTATCTTTTGATGATCGAAGAGGCTCATCGGCAGTGGGACAAACAGGCACTCCTGGACGTCCACAAGTTCCGTTTCGATCGCATAATGCTTCAGCACCTCGAAATACTCCACAGTCATGGCATGACAATGGTTATTGTTTTTAATCACCTCGGTCTGTACCGTCATGTTCTCGGTTTGCCCGACGGTCTGTATAACCGTACTCCGCTGGTTCCTGAGCGATGAGGCCGACTGAGCGATACTATCCTGCAGCCGGTTCAATGTACTGCCTGCCAGATCCCGAGATGAGTTTTGCGTAGCAGTAGAACTGGATGAGGCACCTGAATGGGAAACACCTCCAGCAATGCCGAGGCCTAATGAGTTGCCTATGAACCCAAAGGCGCCACCGATACCGCCGCTGGTGGAACCTGTCTTATTGGTTGAACTGGCATTGATACTCTCCCGGAAAGATGAACTGATTATTTCACTGATATCCCGGTCGTGTGAAATATCGGCCACTAAGGCCTCTGTGATTGTTTGGCTCTCGCTTCGGGCGGAGCGTTCTTCACGATCCCAGTCGATAATCGCTATCTGCTTTTCCTGGCAGGGCGCCAGCGGCAAGCTATAGAGTAAATCCCCGAGCGAATACCCATCAGCCTTCCATTTTTGCTTGAAGTGCAGGATATGGCCGTGCGCAATCGTGGTATTTTCATAAATCGTGGGAGTTTCATCCCAGTCTATACTATTCTCGACTGTCAGTTCCTTACGACCGGGATGGTTGGAGATGTAGGCGCGCTCAATATCCTCGATTTTATTGATGGCGGTGTAGATCTGCCTTTTCAGTCTGTTCAACGAACTTTTGATGGGGTTGTAGTTCTCGATAAAGTAATTATCTTCTAAAGAGATCATGAAGGCCGTGCTTGAGGTATAGAAACTGTGGAACTGCTCCAGCAGATTGAGAAATGCCGCGATGCTAGTAATAAATACATCGTAGTTGGCGCGAATCATCAGGATCTCACCGAGCGAGAAGATGGCTTTATTGCGCAGCACTTCCTTCGTGTCTTCAAACTGATGTATCAAGCATCGAATACCCATTGTTTTCTTTTTCACAGTGGATGGGCAGGGTTCGAAATTGTATGCACCTTTTTCGCTCACCTGTGCCAGTTCGGTCACCAAACGTCGCAGATATCCAAGCAGTTCTTCTTGATCCTGAGATTCATTTGTGGTCGTGTCTACATCCTGGATCAGCTTTACCCCACGGGTTTTCATGACGGCAATGAGCCCGGAATCCGCAAAGGGTTGCTGCATTAGTTCACTAATATCAGAAACGAATTCTTCAAACTGTATGGCCAGTTTGCTATTAGGTTCAACAAACTTTGCATACTTCTGGATGTGTCCAAGGATAGATTCCAGGGTAGCGTAATTCAAAGCATTCTTGGATGTCAAGGCCTCGCAGTAGGTCTTAGCTTCCTGAACCCCGTATTTACCACAGTAGGCCGCGGCAAGTTGTTGATGTAATTCCTGCAACTTCGCCTTTCGGCGCGCCTGCTCGGACAGTATTTTGACCAAAAGGCTGAAGTTGGTTCCTGGACTCACCTGCAGCAGATCTTGTGTGCTTAATTTGAGCTGCGTGGTTCCTGAAGGCACTTTCAGGTAGTAAACCGGCGAGGCCGGAGCAGAGGTTTGCGTGCTTTTTATCCGCACCGCATTATCCATTTCAGCTGTCGTTTTTTCTTCATCCACTGTGTAAGGAATGACGGATAAAGTATTGAATGAATTGTTGAGTCTGCCGAAAATTGTGAAGAGCTCGTCGGAGATGGCCAGCAGTTCATCTTTTATGTATTTGCTTTCTTTAGCCGTAATAGTAAGGCCTTTGATCTCAGGTTCCGTGGTCCTAACAGTATGGTAAAAGCTGAATTCTTCCAGGGTGCGGTTCGGGATCGTAAAATCGACACATCTCCCTCCCAGATCCTGGGAAAATGAGGGGCTGCTAACCAGATCTTCCGCATCCGGTAGATTAGGAGTTCCGCTGCTGGACAGTACCTCACTGGGTAAGCCAGACAGATCAGCGACCAGGATGATATCTTTGGGGATTTTCTTGTTGTCGAGGGTTATCGGGATGGGTGTACCCTCGAGTCCGGCAATAAGTCCGTAGGCTCCTTCATGAGTCTTCTTATTATCCACCCGCCCGAAGAAATAGCCCCCACGATCTGTCTGTGCAGAGAAGATCGGGCGATAGCTTTGGCTATCCACGGCAGCATTCGGATCATCACTTGCCATGATGACGATCTGAATGCCGGCAACTTTCTTCTCCCCAGAAATATCAATGACTTTGCCCGCAACCTTTCGATAGGCATTCAGAACCGGGCTTGATTCATTGAATTGAATAACCTTGGGGTCCACGTGCAGGATCAGGGGTTGTGTGTCATCTTCTACATTTTCTGATAAAATAGCTGCATTCAGACTTCCAAAACTGTAGTTCTGAGTGCCCAATTGCTCACCATCCGGTGCAAACGCCGCGATCGTGATTGATTTCCCGCCTAGTAGATCCTGATTGGGTAAGAAAAAACGGAAGGCTCCGTTTCGTTCGACATCAATGCGATCCCTACTGTAAATCGAATTACCGCTAATTTCCTGAATGTAGCTGACCTTCAAAAAATGGCCCAGATACTCGTCAGTGATGGGTCCGTTATCAGTGGGTTTCAAAAAACCGTTGATGCTGACTCTATTCATACTTGATCCTTCTCCAGTGTCTCAAGTCTCTTAAACAGGTCTTTGTTATTTTTACCCTGGAGCTACTCACGTTTACTATCATAGTCAGGAAGCACAATCCTTGTAACTAACCCCTTCAGACCTCCAAGTACCTCCAACGGCAAATAAATTATAAAAACACATATCTGAATATAAAATACTTGTGAAATAAATTTAAAAGAATTTTTATTATTTTTCTTATATTTCCATTACACTCAAAATAGAAATTAAAAATTAAATGGGTTTTCTCGGGATTTAAAGCCATTATACCCTTTCTCTCAGGGGATTACTTCAAGAATAAAGTTGAAAGTTCATAGAAAAAACGATTTTGTAAGTGGCACTGTGTGAGTAACGATATACTATCAGTCAAAAAATATATATATTCGTATACTGTATTAGGTTGTGCAGACTGCCAAGGTGGCGGAGCGGTCACGCAATCGCCAGCAGAGCGATTCAGTCCTGGTTCAAATCCGGACCTTGGCTTCTCTAATTTTTAAAAATAACATTTTCATTCCTGTGAATGACTTTTGTTTTTTGGTATCGTTAACTTTTTACGTCTTCATTGATATCTTTTTATTTTCTACATTTTATTTTTTATATTGTAGTCCGCTTGAACGAATGAAGTAGCAAAGCGGACAGCATGTTGTCGAAGCAGAATTCGGACCGTCATCCCGAAATAAGAGTCGGGCGGCAGAGTCACAACTCTGCGGGAAAAACATTTATTATGCCCTGAGATATATAAAAAATAGTCATGAATAACAGCTAATCCAACCAGATACGGGCCGCTGATCTATTGACAAAAGACAAACGCATAAGGTTTCCATCAGGTTCATATCAGGCTTTCTATAAAGGCATCAATTACAAAATAGACCCTGAAAATGACATCGTGGAAATGACCCAGAGACTAAATCCCAGATATAGTCCTGAAAGCAGGGAAGAGGCTGTTAATCTGGCAAATAAACTTGGAGTAGAAAAAATTCAAAAAAGGGCCAGATTATTCTCAAAACTACTTCTCCTTTCAATATTACTATTCCTACTTTTGATGCTTTCTCCTACTTTTTTCTCCATAAAATCCGAAGGCTTTCTATCAGCCGGAAAATTTTTAACGATTGTGTCAGAGGTTGCTTTCCTATATATGTTTGGTTATTACAGGGCCATTGTGAATTATTGTACGGACTCATACTGCGAAAAATGCAGGAAGCATTTCGTTTTTGAGGAATTTCAGGCTCCTCTCGTAAAAGAAGAAAGCAAAATCGACACATATACAAAAACCCTAACAAACTATTGGCATTGCATAAACTGCGGGCATGAAGATGTAAAAGTCGAACCTCAACCCATAGATCACCATCGCGAGAAAAAACAGGACAATTTAAATGAAGATACCTGCGAAGAATGTGGGAAAGAGCATGCAATCGAAGAATACAGAAGTGTTGACGTTTTAAATTACGTTTTCAGAAAGAAAATAAGGTATTTTAAATGCAGAAACTGCGGCTACCGTGAAATCAGACTAAATAGAAGATTCAAATTTGTTTAATAACCTCAAGCTATCTCCAGTCTAAGATATTATTTTATATTATTTTGAGAATAGTAACAGGAGAATGATAACAGGTTAAAATAGTATGGATTAAACCGTTGTAAATATTCATGCTCAAACCCAGAAATACCAAAAAATGAGATAATAATATGAACTCACATGTTCATCTGAAATACAGTTTTTACGGTAGAATGGAGGAGCTTTCTTGCTCCTGTTTAAAGCCTTAAAAACTGTATTTCAGGGATTGTTCTCTCATGAGATATCTTTTTCTGGAAGCCTAAAAGTAACAAATCTAAGGCTTTCTCCAACTTTGGCTTTTCCACTGTTTATAACTACAGGCAATGCCCTTTTTGTACCAGCTGAGTGCTTAGATTTCGCCTTTACACCATGCCTGAGGAATTTGAATTCCTTCGAAAGCATTGCTAGAGCTACTATCGCCATGATATATTCCGTAGCCGGAGATGCAGCCCAGACTCCATCCAGCCCGAAGAAAGCAGGCAGGATAAAGAGCAGAGGAAAGAGAACGACAAAAATCTTCCCGAGGGAGATAAAGAGTGATTCTCTGACCCTATTTATTGACTGGTAATAGATAGCAGTAAGGAGTACGATTCCTTCAACGAGCAAAGAGAACATAATTATCTTCATTCCTCGTAGGGTAATCGCCATAAGTTCGGAGTCTCCCTGGCTGAAGATCTGCACCACTTTTTCCGGAAAGAGGTTGATTAGCACAAATCCGAAAGCTCCGGTAAGGATGCACGAAAGTAGTGTCAGTTTCAGGGTTTTTGAAACTCTTTTATAATAGCCAGCTCCGTAATTGAAACTTATAATCGGCTGCACTCCCAGAGCCATTCCCTCGAAAAGCATTGAGAATATTGAAACGACATATCCTATAATGCCATAGGCTGAGACCGCAAGTTCGGAACCATACCCAAGTAGCATGTAATTGTGTGCAAAGAGCACGAGAGCCAATGATAACTGCATCACGAAAGACGGAAAGCCGGCTCTGAGGATCTGGATCTGGGCCTCGAGTTTGAATTTCATAGCTTTAATCCGGAGTTTCAATTTTGCCTCGCTGCCGAAAAGATAACGCATAAACAGCACTGCCGGGAGAGCAAAGGCAATTATTGTGGCAAGAGCGGCACCCATCATTCCCATGTCCATATGCATGACGAAAAGGTAATCAAGCACAAGATTTACAATTACCCCTGCAATCATGATGTTCATACAAAGCCTGGGTTTCCCGTCGTTCCTGACCAGAGGTTCAAGAGCAACTGAAAGGATCATAAAGACTGAGCCAATTAAGATAATCCTCAGATAATCATGGGCAAAATCGAGAGCAGGCCCACTGGCTCCAAGGATGCTGATCGAAGTCTCACAAAAAACCAGCCCGGCTACGGTAAGAACTGCTCCTGTAAGAAGACAGAGGTAAAAAGCATTGTGTACTATATCCAGGGCTCTCCTGAAATTCCCCTCTCCAAGTTGCAGGGCCGCAAGACTTGATGCACCGATCCCGATAATTACTCCCATGGCAATAATGACCATATAAACAGGATAGGCAAGAGTGACTGCTGCAAGCCCCTGGCTTCCTATAGCATTTCCTATAAAGAAGCCGTCAATGATTCCCTGAATTCCGGCAATAACAACTCCAACGACAGTCGGGAATACAAATTTCAAGAATAGATTCACTATATTCCCGGACCTCATCTCTTCGTTACTTACCATTCCAGGCCCTCCTTACGTATTAAAGCCAGCTTTTCAGAGACCAGCTTTTCAGAGACCAGCTTTTTAGAGGCCTGATTTTGAAACTCCGGGACTATTTTTGCTCTTGCCAGGTGGAAGAACCTATTCAAAGAGAGGTAAGTTGTATTGTGTTTCTGTAAATATCTGTATCTTCTTAAGATTTCACCTATTCTTGAGGGATCGAGGTAGTAAGATTTGATCCTCTCAAATAGTTTAAGTGGGGTCATAACTCATCCTGGATGAAGCTTCTGAAAATACGCAGATTTAATTATAGTTGCCTTGTTGCAAAATTAATTAGTCTGTCTATGCCGAACTGGTAACTGCATATAATCTGTGGGTTAATTTGCGTGCATTCCTGCAGCATTCATTCGTTTTACGAAGCTTCACCGTTTACTAAGGGAAAAAGAGGATTCAAACGAACCAAGAATCCTGTCCAACCAGCAACAAAGCAAGTAAAACCAGATTCAGATAGTTATCTGATTACAGCTAATTATTACAGCTAATATTATGTAATGGAAGAATATTTATGTGCATATATAGATTTTCACTCTTTCTTAATTTAACAGGTTATATTATTGAGGGTCTTAAAAACACCTAAGTAGATAAACTAGCCCTATTTTATGCAAAAACATTAATTGATAGATCTAAAGCTAAAAACGTGAATAAAATGGTTCAGCTTCAGGTAAAAACTCTGGAAAAACATTAAATTTGCTCACGGGCTATTAAATTTACAAATACTCAGAAATAAGCCTGAAATTGAACATCTATCGATTAAAAAAAAATCATCTTACTATAATAGCAAGTTTAAAATTTTTGGATTTACAACAAGTATTCTATACAATAAAAAGATCAAGGGCTTACCCATCCATTTTTTATGTGAGAAACACCTTTCCGTTTTAAATTGAACTGAACTTATTTCCGATAATGACTACCTTAATAATTAATTTTATAATTATTAAATTAATAATTATTACCAATACTTATATTTTCATAGCAAGCCGCTAAGCTTTTCATGTAAATTATTTCCATAGCCTTATCTTGAAACTTGTAAAAACCTTCCGGCCACCGGAAAGAAGAAACTGATCTAAAATGTCTACTAAAAATATTACCTGTACTTCACCTGAAGTCCTGGCTCCCGTAGGTGACGAAGAGGCCCTGCTTGCTGCAATTCGAGGGGGAGCTGATGCTGTATATCTTGGAGTCGGCGAATTTAATGCCCGCCAGGGTGCAAAGAATTTCACTCTTGATAACCTTGATGCAGCCGTGAAACTGGCCCACTCGCATGGAGTTTTAGTTTACTTGGCTCTCAATATTCCGATCAAGCAAAAAGAGCTGCAGCACGCGCTTGAGATAGTAGATTGTTCATATGCAGCCGGAATTGATGCGGTTATTTTTCAGGATTTGGGGCTCCTCAAGCTTTTAAAGGAGATCTATCCGGACCTGGAGCTTCACGCAAGCACCCAGATGACTATCCATAATAAAGGAGGAGTCGATTTTTTATCAGGCCTGGGAGCAAAAAGAGTTATAGTCTCAAGGGAACTTACCGCGGCTGAGGTAAAAGATATCGTGGATCACTCAAACGCGGAAATTGAGGTTTTCGTCCATGGGGCCCTTTGCTACTCCTATTCTGGCAAATGTCTTTTCAGCAGTTTCCTGCATGGCAGAAGCGCAAACCGGGGAGCCTGTGCCCAACCCTGTCGACGCCGGTACAGATTCGTGGTAAATGGCAGGGAGGTTGACGATAGGCATATCGGTGGCAGTTATCCCATAAGCTGTGCCGAACTTTCCACTCTCACAGGGCTTGAGGAAATCATAAAAACCGGGGTTGTAAGCCTTAAAATTGAAGGCCGGATGAAAAAGCCCGAGTACATTACTGCAAGTGCCGCTGCCTATAAAGCTGCAGTAGAAGGCATCTGCGGCCTGGGAGAGAACACGACAAAAGAGGAACTTAAAGCAAGGGAAGCCGAGCTTGCAAAACTATTTTACAGGGGTTTTACAAGAGGTTTCATACTCGGAGAAAAAGGCGTATCCCATCCCAAATACAGCTCAAACTACGGGGCATTCCTTGGAAAAGTCCTTGACATCTCTCGCTCAAAAGGGAATACGAAACTTACAGTTCGGCTGAATGAAGACATCCAGGTAAAAGACGGTATAAGTATTTTCACGCGAGAGAGAATGCTTGGCTCAGCAGTTACAGGCATAATCACGATTTCAGGCGATCATATAAAAAATGCAAAAAAAGGTGAAAAAGTAGGGCTTGAAATCAGCTCGAAGACCGGAAGAGCAGTCCAGAGAGGCGACGAGCTTTATCTCACAACAGACACGAGGCTCCTCGATACTCTTCAAAAAACAAAACTGAAAACGCTTCCTGTAAGCCTGAAAGTAAGAGCCAGAAAAGGAGAGCAGTTTTCGGTTATAATTGAAGAAGAAAGTAAAAAGCTCAGAGACTCCGGGAAAAGTAGGGAGAAGGCTACTGCGGAATTCACGGATGATTACATTGTCCAGGAAGCCGAGAAAAACCCTACCACGGTTGGGCAGATAAGAAAAGCAATGGAAAGCCTTGGAGACACCTCTTTTGAGGCTAGTTCTGTCGAAATTGAAGCGGATGAAAACATTTTCATTCCGGTCGGTGTGCTGAAGAACGCAAGGAGAAAGGCTGCAGACCTCCTGCTGGAAAAAATCCTCATTGGAGATAAGAAAGAGCAAAAACACCCGGATCTTGCAGATTTCAATTGCCTGTGCAATTCTGAAAGCCGCAGCAGCAAAGCGATTGATGAAATTGAGCATGCTCCGGCCGTCAGTGAGACATTCAATAAGACCCTCAGTGAGGCTCCCATTGAGACCAGGGGCAGAAACTCATCTTCAAAACGGCTACTTCTTAGCGTTGAAGTAAATGAAAGTTCCTCTCTCTTTGAGGCTGCATTTGCCGGCGCAGATATAATTTATGTTCCGGTTTCAAAGTTTGAAGAGCTGACCGCGCCTGAAAATACGGAAAAACTTGAAGATTTGAAAGCCGAAAAGGTTGAACTCGTTTTCAGGGTTCCCCTGATAAATCATGATCATGAACTGGATAAACTCAAACCCCTGCTGGAAAAAGTAAAAACCGCAGGCTTCGGGATAGCCTGTTCCGATTTTGGGGTCGTACAGCTTGCAAAAGAGCTTTCCATACCTTTTGCCGCAGGAAAGGAGTTCAATATTTTCAACGCTTTTACAGCCAGTACTCTCTATCAGGCAGGAGCGTATCGAGCAACCCTTTCAAGTGAACTGAACCTAAGTGAGATAAAAAACATCTGTGAGGCAATCCAAACCTGCAAGAGCTCAGGACAGACCGAAATTTTCGTTTACGGTAGAGAACTTATGCTCATTACGGAAAATGATCTTTTAAAGCCCCTTATTGACAGAAGAATTGTAAGAAAGGACAGCGAGGTACTTCTCATTGACCAGGAAGATTCCGAGTTTCCGGTAGAGCGTCTGGGGACCCGGACCCTTATTTACAATTCAAAAGTGCTTGATATGCTGAAATATGTTAAAAACCTGAAAGATTACGGTGTGGATGTGCTTCGACTTGATCTTTCCTTCAATAATCAGATCGAGATAAAAGAGATCATAAAGGCATACAAAGAAGCTCTTGCAGGAAAAGAAACCAGGCTGAAGCCTGCAAGAGGGGTTGAGTATACTACAGGGCATTATTTTAAGGGAGTTTAAGTGAAACTCCTTTAAATAAAAAACGATTACCCCTTGATATGTGGAATAAGAGGAATAAGACAGCAAAATCGCATTCAGGAAAATATCAAGAAAAACAAGTTATCTGCTGAAAAAATTACAAGAAACCCTCTTACTCTATTTATAAAAACCCAAAAATCCTCCGTGTTAAAATTTAAAAAAATTAAAAGTTGCCTGCAAAGCCAGCAACTACTTAAGCCCTAAAATTAGAAAGGCTATAATCTGCAAACGGATTTTACGCATCTGTTTTTAATGCAACTTAAAAATCTATCCTTGCTTACAATTATTTAGTCATGACTACTAATCCGACAATCTTCTGTCCAGAGTACCAGACCTTAACCTGGAATTCGTCAGGGTTAGCAAATGCATTTTGTACAGAAGTTTCAATATTGCTGGATGGGTTGGATAAATATCTCCAGTCATTACCTACATAGAGCCAAAGAGCTCTCGCGTTGGAGGCAGGATATGCCTTCAGTTCAAGCCAGTACTCTGTTGCTACGTTGCTGGTCACAGCTGTTGTGGACATTGATTTTCCCAATGTGGCTGGAGCTGTTGACTGCTGACCGCCTGAGCCCAGAGCCACTCCCTTATCTTGAGAAGATGCAGCACTCAAGACCGATGGAACCGCTGCCAGGATTAAACATATCATTAAACCTGCTATTATAAGCCGATTTTTTAACATATTTTACACCTCAAATTCTTTTCCCTATTATATTTTCATACTCACCATGCTTTCTAATTTCTAATTTTTCTCGAGAAATTTGCACGTGTTAGAAGGAAGATTTCAAAAAATAAACCCCGAGAAATATGTCAAGTATTTGCTATACTTACTAAATGTGATATCAAAGTCCTTATATATGATACTTTTGACAGAATTTTTATTTAATATTTTTATTATACATAATGTCAAATGTTAAGGGCAAGTACAGTAAAACTTACTAAAATTAGTATGCACAGATAGTTTATTGCTTCACTACTGATTTAAATTAACCTTGTAAATCTCATGCTAATAAGCACGTGGTATTCCATCAAAAAGCAATATATGATTTTGAAATATCAGCAATTTAATTTGAATAAAAATAATTTAAGGTAATTATATAAGAAAAATAAAATAATTATTTGAGTAATTTATCATATATTGTAAAAATCGCGCTTGATATAGTTTTTTGCTTTATATACCTTGTACCGCTGGATATGAACGGATCGACCATCCGATTGTAAAAGATCTTAGATATTCTTACACCCACCATGTCAACATACTTGTAAAACAGGTAGCTCAAGGGTATGATTAATAATACAGACAAGAAACATGAAATTAAAACAGCTGTCCCATATTGAAATACTGAATGAAGGAAGAGGAACAGTGCGCAGGTGAAGCTGCTTATTACTAGAAAATGTATCAGATACAGAGAGTAAGATATTTTTCCGAGAAATACCGGCACTGAGGAAGAAAAAATGTTTTGTAGCCATCGGCTGTTCAATAAAACATACATTATCATGCCGGCGCCCAGAATATGATAGGTCAGCTTTGGTGTTTGGAAGAGGCCGTTATTGAGGAAACCATATAGCGAATCGTTTGTCACAGTGCCTACAGGATATGATCCGAGAAACAACCCTGAAATCAGTAGAATAGACAATATTATTTTATTATCTGTTTTAAACACCGACGTCTTACTGTTGAAAGTGTCGGCGAGTACCATTCCAATTACAAAGGCAAAATAGTAGGAATTGAAGAAAAGCACGGCTGCTGCAAGGTAGAATGTCCAGCGGGTACGTTGTACTCCGAACAGTAAGGCCATTGCGAAAACAAGCATCGACCCATAAAATTCTATTGTCATTGTCCACAAAACCGGATTATAGGTATCTTCACCTGCAAAAAACGATCCCCAAATCGCCTGCTTAACCGCGTCGACAATGTCTGGTGTAAAGGTCCAGTAGTTGGCATAATTATTATTTCCGGAAATCATTACAGTTTCAATATAATAATGAAATACTCCGGTTGATGCTAATAAGAATGCTAAAATAATCGCTGCGAATACAGGAACAAACAATCTTATATATCGACGTACAGCACCGCTTATAATTATTTTTTTGTCCTTCGTTCTAAAATATTTATAGGTTAATACGTAGCCACTGAGAACAAAGAAGATGCAGACCGAAAAGTTCCCGGCTCCAATTAATCCCAGGGGTGTACTCGAAAAAAGCTGTTCAAGGCCCCCAAAATGTGAGGGCATCCGATCACTATAGATTATTGCCGGGACTAATAAGATGAAGAAGTGCATTATCATAACATTAATCGCAGCTATACCGCGTAGTCCATCAAGATAGTTGATCTTGTCGGTCATACTTATTGCTCAAAGAGGATTTATTTAAACAGTCTTTATAATACTCCCATAATAAGGCCACGTGTAATAAATAAGGTTCAACTCCAGCTTAATCACAAAAGATCTACCATCGCAGTCGCAGAATCCATCGAAAGATAATGATAGCTACAGATAAAATAAGTCTTTCCATTTGTTCCAATTCTTGATTTAATGGATCTGGATTTTGAATCAGAATGAGGACTGAGAATAATATTTAATGTATATACTGAGTTTCATTACTTAATTCCAAATTAGAGTTTACTAATTGAAATGTGCGATATATAAAATAGAAAAATATGAGATTATATAGAAAGTTTCTCTTGTTCTAGTTAGACAAAAAATTCCGAGAAATGGATTCCTTCGAATCCAAATAATTTCCGTCAGTTTTCACTCAATGGCACAAACTTCAATCTTTTAGGATAGTACCTCGTCATCACAATTAGCTATGAACACTCCGTTATTTAGGATGCCACCTGGCACATTAATTATTCTGTCCTCTATCCAAATTCTGCAATTTTCAGAAATTAAGCATCCTTCCTCCTTTTGGAATATCGAGGAGTGTTTGAAGTAGTTTAATATTACAGTATCTAGGGTTTCCTCATAAAGTCCACATTCTTTGAACTTTTTATTCATATAAACATCGAATGTACCATCGTCATGGAGAATAAAGTGGGTTGTTTTGTTAGCATATTTTCTAGGCATAGGGATCACATTTTTTAATAAATTTAGTTATAGGATTTAATTTTTCAACTTCATGAATAGGGTTTCGCTTTTGATACTGCTCCATTTCAAGTATATAATAATTGTTTTTATTAATAATAATAGGATTTACAACAGCATCTATAACAGCAATAAGCCACAATGATATAAGTTTTATCTCTTTAAATTTTGATTATTATTAAAGTTACTGAAATAAAAATTCAAATTTAGCATTGTAATCTCTCATTAAGGATTTTAGCTTTCCAATTAGACTTTATTTGAGATAAAAAGAATACTTACCGACTACATTTTATCTTAGAGATTAATTTCAATTCCTGTTTTGGTAGATTTTACTCGTGAGCTAACATTATTCATTCTCTTATACTGAATCACGAGATGTTTCTAGTCATTAATATATCGTTACTTGATTTAAACCAAGTGTCAGATTTCCAATTACCTCCAATTTACTCCATAAACTTTATAAATTTTTAAAGACATAAATTTAATATGTAACAGTATATGAAATATGTGGATGTTTGGTAAAAATAAGGGATATTTCCAGATATCTATATTTATATTTGTTAAATTTCTGAAAGCTTCACTTAAAAAAGTTGGAAAGTATACAAATAAATTTAAAGCCGAAGGGACAGAATAAGAATGGGTGGTAATGTGGGAGACATAGTTGAATACAATCAGCATGTAAAAGTGCCTGGAAAACTCCTTGAGTCTATAGATAGTAGGGCTAAAATCGCATTATACAAGGAAGAACAAAAAGCTTTACATGGGTTTGTGCACAACAAAGCTGAACAAAAAACCTATTATTACGACAAAAAAATAACCGAGATGAAGAAAAAGTACGAGATGGATTTTTCAGCTTTTCAGAATAAGATATATTTAAACTCAGTAGAAGTAGATTTTGAAGAATTGAATGATTTCGTACTCTGGGGAGGTTACGTCAAAGCACACAGATACTGGGCACAGTTTTGCTGAATTAAACTTAAAGTACCGATAGTTCAATTAATCCTGCTGGAACCTTTGATTCTCCTGACCTGTCGGACTGTATGTCTATTAGCTCTACACGCCTGACTCGATTTAATTTTAATTAAGCTACGTAAGTTATGGATTTGCACTTAATGTTATAGTAAATTCCTATAGAAAGGACCATTTTCTAAAAGTAATGTAATTTTTTGTCTCCAAAGAAATCTGGAACAATAGATTTTCATGAAGTAATAGATTTACTTAATAGTATCGTGTGAACTTGAAATCTGGTATTAGAAACATTGTTTCAAAACTGTTTTAGTATAGAGCATCTATTATAAAAATAATCACAGTTTTTCAACGCTTACGCAGAAATTAGAATCCGTAGAGATAAAGTTTAACTGTTTATTAACGTGTCTGGCTTGCCAGTCAAATTAAGGTGTATTTTATCATACACTAATACTTACGCAAAAAGTTTGGGGGTGCAATTATGAATGATATATGCCGTAATTGTGGCGGTAGTGGCAGAGACAGGTGTTTGAATTGTGACGGCGAAGGTGGGAAATGGAAAGAAGTTGAAGGAGAAATGGAGTGGGAAGAATGTTTATTTTGCTTGGGAAATGGAGCTAATAACTGCATCAACTGTGATGGAACAGGCAAAACCTGATTATTCAAGGGTTATATAGAAACCAGATAAGAGATACTGTTCACTTATTAAGAACTGGCTTTTTAGCTTTCTCTTAGATTTCGAATCTCTTTTTAATTTTATTTGTACCTATTTTGCCTGCATCAACCTACAAAATCTCCCCAAATTTTCCGATAGGAATAGAGAAATCAAAAATGTCAGCTCTTTGAAACTTAATGACGAACATCTTGCAGGGAAGATCAAGTCTGTAATCTAGCAATATACTTTCTTTTTCACTGTTAGTTTAATCTTCTTTATAGAAAGGAAAATATAAAAAACTGTCTTGTATAAATATTAGGAAGCTTTTGTATCATTAAGAAGGATTTATTAACTGAAAAATAATTGTTTGTATATATAAAGTAGATTTTATATAGTTACAAAGAACAATTTGTAGACATTCTCACACATTAAAAAATATACAGGAGAAAACCGTATGACTCGTGATGATTATATGTTAATTCTGGGATCGAATGTGTATGCAGATCCGGTATATAGGTTGTCATATCAGCCTGATAGGAATAATGGAGACAGAACGCCTTTATTCACTCTTGAAAACTGCGATGAAAGCTTGATTCTGTCAACCGAGATCCGGGGTGAGAACTCCGAACTCATAGCAAAAATAGATAAAAACGAGTTTATCCAGATCAATGAAAACTTTGATGCACAGGGAGAAATCGAGAAAGGAAACGGCCTCACACTGATAAGAAAAGAGGACGGTACTGTTATATTCAATGCTAGAATTACAGAAGACCAGTATATTGCAGTGACAGGAACTTTTTACGTAGGAAACAAGAAAATCCATATAACTGATCGTACCGTGGAAATAAACGATATGCCCAGAAAAAGCATAAACGGTGTGGATATGCACGATACCATTTTTGTCGGAACCTGCGATATTACGATAACCGATAATGGAGTAAGGGTTTAAAGCGCAACCAGTCAATTTATCTATTATTTGGTTTTAAGCATGAGTTTTAGGTAGACTTTGACACAAAATATGAGAATCTGATGCAAGTCTGCCCAAGATGTGTGATTATGATTCCGACATTAATATAACCATCTATAATGGAGAGCCAGTTTCTCTCCATTATAGATGGTTCAAATGACTAACGATCAGTTTCCTGAGCAGGATGATTTTTGAGGTTAAAAAAATACTTTATGAGTTAGCAAAACATTGTTTTCTTTTTACTTGAAAAGATTGAATAATAATAATAATAAGAAGAAGAAGAAGAAGAATTTATAAAAAATATTTCAAAAATATAAATATTGTGTTTAATAATCAACTTTTGAGGTTAGAGAATTCCAAGCTGCATGAGCAGAGCAACAGAAATCAGTATAAATCCTGTTGTCAACCTTATTTCCACTCTCCATCTTTCCCTGAATTCAGTTACTCTATTCGGACTGAGTCCGAAGGCAAGGAGAAGACCAAGAGCTATTACGGGAAGCAATAATCCAAGGTTATAAACGCCCATATATGTTGTTCCCCTTAAAATATCGGTTTTTGTTGCCAGAATGCTCAGGAGTGAGAGGTAGATCGCTCCTACGCAGGGCGCTTTGACCAGGGAAAACATGCTTCCAGAAAGGAAAGACAGTAATAGAAGATTGCTTTGGTCCATTTTGCCCATAAAGTTTTTTAAGGGTTCGGGAGTCCTGAAAGTAGATCTAGCATGCTTTTTTAGCCAGTAGGCATCAAAAATATGCCAGAAGCCGAGAAGGGCAATAATCAGGATTGAAGCTTCTATAAAACTTTCCTGTATTTCAGGTAGAAGATTAACAATACTAAGGATGCTCATTCCGGCAAGCATGTACATAGTAAAGATTCCTGCCGAAAACCCGAGCGTGATTTTGAGCATTTCCTTTCTTCTTCCGTGCTTCACAAGGGTGACTGAAGCAAGAAAAGCCATTACCGCAAGAAGGCAGGGATTAAAACCCGCAAGAATACCTGCTGCCAGGAGTAAGAAGGGGCTGATTTTCTCAAGGTGTTTGTTTTTCCCGTCTCGGGTTCCTGTCAGCGAAAGCGAGAGATTCTCGGCAAGAAAATGAGAAGGCATCTGGGTTTCCGTCAGAAAAATCCTGGCCGTACTTATATATGTTCCGTAGGAAAAGCCTGTCACCCGACCTCCAGATACCGCGGCTGAAGCAACGGATGCAGGGCTCAGCAACAAAAAAATGCAGGCTAGCGCAAAAATTCCTTTGTTTACAAACAGCTTATGCACATTTCTCTTGTTCATATCTTTTCCGAGACTATATTTATAAAGAGATCTTAAATTTTCAGGACCGACGGATACATAATATCTGGTGAAATTTAGATTCTTACACGGTGTCAGGTCTTTTCTTATAGAAGGAAAGAGCCTATGTCCAGATGGAATTTTATTCTTTAATTTTCTCTTTTTATAAAGAAAAATTATGTACTAATAACAATTATCTCTTTCGATTTTACTAATTAATGTGATACTTTTGGCCTTAATTTACACACCTATATTAGTTTTATTGTGGAACTAATTCCAAAAACTAAAAATTAATTTTCAGAATTCCATACTTTGAATAATCAATTAAACTCGAGGTCAGGAAAAATAATTCTGAAACTTGCTCATTTTCTAAATAATTAAAGTTCTTCTCTTTTTTACTGTAATTACTGAATTAGCAATTATTTTATATCTGATAAATGAATAAAGTCTTTCTGAGTCATATTTTCCGTCAATAATACAAAAAACTGTTTTTTCTTTCTCCCTAATTTGCTTTATTAGCTAATTGAGCTTTTTATTTATCTTTCATTTACTTTAATGCTTTTACTTTTTTGTGACAGAAAGTGGAAGAAGAATTTAATTTAAAATTGTTTTTATAAAACTTTCGATTTAAGATTTTTATATGGTGCAAAATTGTATATAAAGTGAAGGCAATATTCAATTTTGTAAAAGGATTCGTTAAGCATATTGATACTTGTGTAAGCATTTTTTTATAATATAAGTTTATTAATTTTTGGAAACATTTCTAGCATTTAGTAGAAATATAAATTTGCAGAGATGGTTTAATTGACTATTAATGCAAGGAAAGAATTTATCATTATAGGATTTTTTTAATGATGGTTTTACTTATTTACAAATTTCTTCCCATAATCATTCCTTTTATATTCACAGGATCAACAGCGCCATTTTTCGTAATACATAACCATGATATAAAAGGTCATGAAACGACAATTGAAGTGTTTGATCAACATAACAAATCAGTAATAAACGAAACATACAGCCTTGAACCTAAAAGTGATTTGTTACAGCCTCGTCCTTTAAGTTTAAAGCTTTCCTGGGAAAAAAGGGAGTATACATTTAAGTGACTACGGATAAAAAATAACAAATACGATTAAAGTTGAAATTCCAAATCGTTGTACTCTTGTAGACATACGTTTATACTACAAAAGCTACGGTGATATTCCTCATGTGGACTATGAATCCACTGAGATAATTCCTATTTCTATAGAAACTAATGAAATGATGTGCTGAGAAACTATTGAAAAATGTAAACAGCGGTTGAAATAAATTTTTGACAAAAACCTATAACCTGAGAGATTATTGTCAAGAGGTATATTGTCGAGAGAGACATTATTGAAAGAGATATCGTCAAAACAGTAGTTCCAGCAGTAAAAAAGATTGAATTAAAGATTTCTATAAAGTTGCAGAAGGAAACCCGAGAGAAAGAAAAGTCAGAAAGAAAACCCCAAGAAAAATATTCCTTTTATAGGAATCTCTGAAAATCCTCCAGATTTTTTCCGGGATTTTAAACTATTCTATGAGAATATTTTTGTTACAGCATTGCCTCAGAATACGTTTTCAGAGTACTTTTTCCATGATGCCCAAGGCCTTTTCAATATCCTTCATTGAAGCCGCATAGGAAATTCTGATATAGCCGTCCCCTTCGCTTCCGAAGGCTGTGCCAGGAGTGACAATAACGCCGTTTGAGATCAATTTCGAGGCGGCCTCAGCAGAATTTGAGACTTTAGGGAAAGCATAGAAAGCTCCTTTCGGAAGGGCACATTCCATCCCTAGGTCGTTCAGACCTTTTACGAGCACATCCCTGCGCTTTCTGAACTCCTCTCGCATGGCGTTGACCGAATCTTTGGGCCCTGTCACTGCAGCATAAGCAGCTTTCTGAGCAATTGAGTTGGAGCAGGCCTGGAAGTACTGGTGCACCTTAAGCATCTGGCCTATGTAATCTTTTCTAGCTGCCACGTACCCGAGTCTCCAGCCGGTCATGGCATAACTCTTAGAGGTAGCGTTTACAGTAATCACATTGTCCGAATAGCTGGCAGGGCTGACATGTTCTCCTTCGTAGACGAAGTATTCATAGACTTCGTCGGAAATAATAGTTATATTGTGGTCGTCTGCAATCTCGGTCAGGGCTTTTATATCTGCCCTACTTGCGACTGTACCTGTGGGATTTGAAGGGGAATTAAGGATTATGGCTCTGGTCTTTGGAGTAATTTTCTCAAGCACGGTCTCAGGCTTCATAGTAAGGTCTTCGGCGAGTGGAACACCTACGGCTTTGCCACTCATAATTTCGGTCAGTGCATTGTAAGACACGAAGCCAGGGTTTGAAATAAGGACTTCATCCCCGTGGTTTAGAAGAGCTGCAAGGGCAATGGCAAGAGCTTCCGAGGCTCCCGAGGTGACAATTATCTCCTCAGGGGAAACAGAGAACCCGTTATCTTCCTTGAACTTGGAACTCAGGGCTTCTCTTAACTCCGGAATACCCGAACCAACCGTATAACCCGTAAAGCCCTCGTTTATAGCTTTTATTGCCGCGGCCTTGATATGCTCTGGGGTGTCAAAGTCAGGCTGTCCAAGCCCAAGGTTAATAGCGTCCGAGCCTGCGGCTTCGAAAATTTTCCTAATCCCTGAGGTGTCTATCCTGGCTACATTCTCTGAAAACTTTATTCCCTTCAAATTGAGCCCTCCTGTATCCCTATAAATTAATGTTTTTAAATATACCTGCTAGCAATTAAGACTTTTATTCGATGTTCGTGTGTCTCGATTTCAGTTCGGCTTCCGAGGCGCCTGTAAGCGTAATAAGCTGAGAGATTATCGAGTCAAGGAAAATAAGCGATGTAATTTCGAAAGATGTGCCCAGAGGAGGCAGATTTTTGTAACCTCCCCGCATATTTCTTTCAAGGTAACCGTCTGCATCAGGATCGTTTTTAGTCTTGCTCGGAAGGATCATAGCAATATCCGAGACTCTACCGAGTGTGGATTCTTTTTTAGAGGTGACCGTTATGAGGGTTGAGCCAATATCCTTTACGATTTTTCCGAGATCGGCTATAGAATGGGTTTCTCCTGATCCGGAAATGGCAATCACCACATCTTGGGGTCGAACAGCAGGGGTTGTAGTTTCGCCGACTACATACACGCTGAATCCGAGGTGCATAAGCCTCATTGCAAAAGCTTTGGCAACAAGCCCGGACCTTCCGGCTCCCATCACAAAGATTCTTTCTCCTTCCAGAATCTTTTGGATCATTGACTTTATTGCCTCTCTGTCAAGTCTGTCAATTATCTCATTGAGGTTTGCTGCAATCATTTTCATTGATAATAATACATCTTCGCAGTCGTTTACCTGAACTTTTTCCATATGAGTTCTCCGAAAAATATTGAATAAGTGCCTGGTAATATTTGATATTATAATAATCAATTAATTAAATTTATTCACCTATTATGTCAATGATAGAAAATGCTCCTGAAATACTTTACCAAAGCCTTCTTTCCTTAAAAATTACATTGCGGAATCTCAGGGCAAATTTCGGAAGCCTTCTTTTCACCTTGCCGCAATGCCAGCAGTCCAGGCTTTTACCTGCTTGTTTGCGATTCAGTTTTATAATTAATAGCTTTCAATTCCCAGTTCTCAATATTACTCTTAAATTCATGATAGAGCCTCTGGATATCACAGTCACTACCGTTCCAATAAAAGTCCTTACGTGTTTCTCCTTTTTGGAGCTCTTCAAGTATAAACTTTGATAAGTGGAAAAGGGCTTTTTTATTGGAAAAGGGAATACTATAATTTACGCGATAACCACTGGCTGTTTTTCCATAGGACACGAGTGTGTACCCTTTACTCTCATACTCCGTGATCTCATCAAACTTGCAAATTATTTCAAACTCATGAACCGTAGATTGGTCGACTTTTGAAATTCCTATGAGTATCTGTGCTATAATATAATCAGGAACTTTCCGTCCAAACCACACGGCGATTTTCCCGTAAGTGCAGATTACAGTGACGTCATTCCTGCCCATCTCAAAGGAGCCGAGGGACTGGGGAGGGTAAATTATAGCTTCCACGTCTTGGGTCTTTTGGGCACACATTGCTTCCACTTCGTTTACTTACTTGCAGAGACAAGTGCACTGATGAGATTCCGATCTTTCTTAAGGGTTTTGAGCTGATTTGCAGGCCCTATTACCGTAAGTCTCTTACTGCTCTGTTTTTTGAAAATTTTTCCCAACAATGAACCATCTGTGTTTGCAGGATAACTTTGCATCTCGATGCCTGAAAACACATCAGGCTGGATCGCTGACATTGTCATTTCTATAAGTTTTGCTTCCTCCATCGGGTTCAAGCCCTTTTCAAGCACCAGGATTTTACCTTTTCGTACCTCATCGATTATGTATCGGACTTTTTCCATCGAAGCCATCTGAGAAATTCTGGCTTCGGATATCAAATCAAGCTGAATTCCCTGCATGTAGATCACCCGAACTGCTTTGCCAGAGCTTCATAAAATGAATCCATTCCCACCCCTTCAAGGGCCGAAACTGGCACCATGGGATGCTGGGGAAAGGCTTCCTTTATCACGGCCGGGTCAGCTTCAGGGAGATCCACCTTGTTTGCTACGATAAGAAGCGGAAGGTTTCTGGCTTCCATATTCCCTATTACTGTTACGTTGACTTGAGTATAGGGATTTTCGGTGGAATCCATAACAAGTATGACACCATCAAGGTCATCCAGCCATTTGACAGCTTCAATTACTCCTTCTGTCGCTTCTTTGGATCGTTTTTTGGATTCGGAATCACTCATTCCCTGCTCCATGAAATCATGGAAATCGATCTTTGTGGCAAGCCCGGGCGTGTCTACGATATCAAGGCTGATTGTATGCCCGTTGGTCTCAATACTTATTGCGTTCCTTCTTTTGGCATGCCGGGTTTCATGAGCTATATGAGAAACAGAACCCATCGTTTCTTCGGCTCCGACCCAATCCTTAAGGATCCGATTGCTAAGTGTCGTCTTACCGGCATTGGGGGGACCGTAGATTCCTATACATGCTCCTTTTTTCTTAAAGAGCTTGTTAAATATTTTTGAAAAGCTTACCTTAAATCGTTTTATCATATTCATAGCTTCCCTCCTTTGGGAAAAGCATAGCACCTAAGGATTTCTCGGATTGCTTTCCTTTACGGGTTGGTACTTAAATTTTTTTAATCTTTTGATCCATGAATATAAGTAACTTCTATTTACCGCACTGAGTGGATTGGGGGAAATTGTAGATGTTCTTTTTCCTTTCCAGTATACCTCGGAATAAATATGAAGTTTTCAAGTCCTTTCTATGGTAGAATAGAAAGCGCCTCCGTGGAAATAACACCAGAATATAAATAAATTGCTTTTTATCGCCTGATTCCCTCACCACATTAATAAAAGGGCTTTTTATCTAAAAATAAAAAGCTTTCTATCCAGAAGACTTTAAACTCTCCCGAACTGATTTTATTCGTATTAATTTTTTATATGTGCACTGATGTTCTGCACTTTCCTTTATATCTTTTCCTATTTTTATTTATTCGACCTTAAAAATATAAATGATTTTTGTGAAGATATCTTCTGGTATCTTCTCACTCAATTCTCATTTATACTTATACCTTAATTTTCATTCAGATATTCAAAATATCTTATATAAGCTTCAGGATATCTTATATAAATTTGAAGATATCTTTTGGGTATTTCAAAGCATTAAAAGGTAAACTTTTTATTTTGGATTTAAGATTCTAACTATATATCTAACTTTTTTATTACTTTTAGGATACTTTGCTTGAAAGTAATATAATACTTTCAGGCAGAGGAGTGTTTCTGATTTTTTCGGTAAAGCTTTGTCTATCTGTCCCGGATTGCCGCGTTTATAGCAACTTCGGCTATATTAGAGCTAAGATCTCCTATTCTAGATAAACTTTCTACAACACTCCCGAGTGAAATCATAGTCTCATGTGACTCCAATTTTAAAATAGATGCATGCAGTTCCTCTACCCATGTGCGCATGTTGTCAACGCTATCTATTACCTGATTGGCAAGAGAAGTATCGGCTTCAAAGAGGGCTTCAACTGACTGCTTCACCAGTTCCATGTAAGCATCGTTGAGTTCCTCGATCTCTTCCATCATTTTATCATTAACAGGATATTGCAGCTTTGGGGCTACATTTGCTATTTTCTGTGCGTGATCGGCTATCCTTTCCAGAGGACTTGCCGCCATTCTAAACTCATGGTATTCCTCTATGTTTGTTTCTGAAGAGTCAGGCATCCCACCTCCGCAGAGAATAGAGCGAAACTGCTTGGAAATCAGGAGATATAGTCTATCAACCTCGTCATCTCTCTGACTTACGTCAAGCGCAAGATCGTGATCAACAGTTTTACAGGCTCTTACCGCATCCTTTTGCATTGATCTCGCAATGAGGAACATCCTCTGTACGCCTTTTTTGATAGGAAGTTCATTCGGATTAAGAAGATCCTGGATAACCACACAGCTTGAGCTTTCTTCAGTAATTTCTGAGCCTATGAGTTTGTAACAAACTCTCCGGATTGTTTGTTTTTGTTCTGCAAGTATTCTTTCTGAGGAGAGTTCAATCCTATCATATCCGTGAAGATATGCAGCAACGATGTCTCGCTCCAGTTCTCTTACTTTACAGCCTGTAACATCAATTTTTTTAGTTTTGATTATCCTTCCTTCGAGAATTGGGTTTATCAGTAGTTTTCCGTCAGGCTGTGCTTGGATAGAAACCCTCATGCCTGTTTCGATTCCGACTTTTTCAGCCCATTGCTTAGGAAGGGAAATAATGTAAGTAGATCCGCCTGTTTGCTGTACTTTCCTGGTCTCGATAATTGATTCCCCGTTTTTGGTTGCTAAATTTGAAAATTAGAAATATTTATTCCTAATTTGATAATACTTTTAATTATACTTAGAAGTACATTTTCTATATACTTGATTCAACTTTACTATTTATATTTGTGGATTCTTGCTTTTTTATGAATCTGCCACAGAACTCTGCGTTTCAGGATACTTTATTCATATGAAGAAACGCAGTAAAAAATATTAAAGAATAACGCATTCTGAGCTTGATGATACTCGAAGGGCACGCCTGCGCGTCTGGGGCAGGAACCATTATCGCAGCATTTGCGACCTGGAAAGGTGCAGCATTTGGGACTGGATTAAAAACATATTCAGAGGTAAAACTCTCGGATCGCGAAAGAAAAATCCACGGATCTATTGAGGGAATGCCTGAAGGAGATACTTTTCTTATTGAAAGGTGTGTTGAACTTGTGCTTGAACACTTCGGGATTGAACTTGGAGGCACAGTAAAAACAAGCAGCAATATCCCACTTGCAGGTGGACTCAAGAGTAGCAGTGCAGCTGCCAATGCAACTGTACTCGCAACCTTAAACGCTATTGAAGAATCTATGCCTCCTCTTGATGCTGTAAAACTTGGGGTAAGAGCTGCAAAGGAAGCAAAAGTAACGATAACAGGGTCTTTTGATGACGCTTGTGCATCTTTTTTCGGCGGAGTCGTGATTACTGATAACCGGGAATTGAAATTGCTCAAAAGAGAAGAATACAATTCAAAAGTACTAATTTTTGCGCCGAATAGGAGAGTATTCAGCTCACAGACAAATGTAAAACGTTCAAAGCTCATTGCTCCTTATGTGGATATGGCATATGAACTTGCACTTGCAGGAGAATATGAAAAAGCGATGACTTTAAATGGTTTCCTCTACTGTGCCGCTCTTGGCTTTGATACTGAATGCATTCTTCGAGCCCTGGAATGTGGAGTAAAAGGAGTAAGCCTATCCGGGTCGGGACCAGCATATGTTGCTCTTGTCAAAGAAAACCAGATTGAAGAGCTTAGATCGGCCTGGGAAAGCTGTGGGATCGAAGGCAGGGTTATAGAAACCTCTATAAATAACAGAGATGCAATATCTTTATAAAGCGAGGAGTTCAATTGAGCGAGCTTGAGTCTGTCCGCAAAGAAATCGAAGAAATTGATAGGGAAATTCTTGCCCTCATTGATAGAAGAGTAAATCTGGCTGAAAGAGTACTTGAATCAAAAAGAATAAATGGAACTTTGATAAATGACCAGAAACAAAATGAGGTTGTAGTTAACAGAGCTTTAAATGCCGCAACCGAGCTCAATCTTGATTTAGGATCTATAAAAGCTATTTTTGAGATTCTTATCAGGATGAGTATTGAACGTCAAAACGAGTTGAGTGGCAAGGGAAACCTGCCCTGACTGCTCAGGAGAAGTTAAAAAATGGTTGATATCTCAGTAATTATGGGTTCCGAATCCGATAGGCCTATCGCCAACCGTGCGATATCCGTACTTGAAAAGAGCAAATACACTTATGAAGTGATGGTTATCTCTGCTCACAGGAACCCTGACGAACTTGAAAGCTACATCTCAAGCACTGATGCAAAGGTCTTTATTACAATTGCAGGTTTATCCGCAGCCCTTCCTGGGGTTGTAGCCTCAAGGACAAAAAGACCTGTTGTAGGAGTTCCTGTTAGCGCGAAGCTTGGTGGACTCGATGCTCTGCTCTCCATTGCCCAGATGCCTCCAGGAGTGCCTGTTGGAAGTGTTGGAATCGATAATGGAGCAAACGGTGCATATCTTGCTTTGAGAATACTGGATTTAATTGACACCAACTAAGCCTTGAGAAGCCTATTAAAAGTTAAAGGCCTTCATTTCAGGCTTGAAATAGTGATAATAGATTTACGAAATTCAGTCGGCTCACTCCGAAAATCTTTTTTTAAACTATTTCAATTATTAAGGCTATATTTACCTCTGTTCAGTTTTGCTCAACCCATTTTAACCTTTTTTAACCAGCTTTAACCAATTTTAACCAGCTTTAACCAGTTAACCCTGTTCATCTTTGCTCAACATTATTAAAATCCTTTTTTACCCTTGCTCAGCTCTGTTTAACCCACTTGATCTAGAGTTATTCTAGTTATTCATTTTATTTCAGCTGGAAAGATCTGTTAAGAAACAAACAGAATCAGGCTGAGTTGCAAAAAGTATTGTTAAACACAGTATATAGGAAAAATAGAAGCGAAATTCTTTGAATAACAGGACAAACAAATGAAAGTACTTGAAAGCACTTGGATAATAAAAACAATAACGTTGGGGATAGAGCATCTGAGTATTTGGAGGTTAAGGGAGTTGGGGGGAGTTGGGGGAAAAAGTATTGGCTGAGGTTTACAACAGAATAAGATTTTTCTCAGATGCTCTACTTATAAATATACGGCATAATATATAAAAATGAAGATATACTGCTATTTTATGTGGATTTTTCGCAGCACTTATATTTTTGACAAAAGATCTTTTAAGTCAGGTTCACATTGGTAAATCCAGATTCAAGCTAAAAAAATGCAAAAAATAGACTTGAGAAAACGCATAAATGACAAAAGTAAAAAATAAAGAATAAAAAGTAAAAAGATTTGATTTGAAGAATTATATAGCTTCAAATTATGAAATAAATGAAATCCAATCTCTGGAATTCACCTACTTCTCAGGAAATTTTTTGAGAATCAATTTTTGTCGACAAGTTTTGCTTCCAGGATCTTTAAGGAACCAGTGTCACCCTGCCACTCGGTTTCACTTTTCACAATCTCAATTCGTTTTTTAAAGAATGGAGCGTCAAGCACAACAGTTTCATATTCTCCGCCTTCTCCGGCCATGTGGACCATGTACCGCTTGTTCAGGGCTTTAAGATGTTCAATAGAATTTACATTTATAGGGCGGCCCAACCAGGACTTGTCAAGACCGTCGGCTGCGACTCTGACAATCCGGATATCGAGCACTTTTGACATCTCATTGAGCAATTCTTCAGGGTCCCTGTGCCAGAGTGGGGTATAGACCTTAAGCCCCAGGGAATCGCAGATTTTCTTCACTCTACCTGCCTGGTACTGAGATTCAATTGCACCTACAGCTACTCCGTCTACATCTACTTTCTTGAGGGCAAGGGTCAGGTCATCCAGTTCAAGTTCTTTTATTCCGCTGGACTCTTGCTGAACCAATGGAATTTCACAGGCGGCAGAGATTAATTCTACCATGTGGAGGTTGACGGAATGGTACATGTAGGAATCGTCCCTTGCAGGAATAATATTAATCAGGTGGGTAACCTCATGTCCTTCCTGGAGGGCTTTATATATGGCAAAAATCGAGTCCTTGCCACCGGAAACCAGTGCTGCGAGTTTCATCTGCATCCCTTTTTTGTTTTACTATCTTTTTCGTACGTAGCGGGTTATAATGCGTGGATCATTATAATATTTTATATACTTTTTGACTTTTGATCATGATTTCTTAGTAATTAGCTATTTCAGCACTCTTCCTCAAGCCTTCCAAAATTGGCTTCATAACGGGCTTTCATTTCCTCCCAGGTGGGAAGGTCTGTCTGGCAGCCCCGTGTCTGTACAGCAAAAGAAGCTACTGTAGACCCTATTTTCCCGCATGTGGAAAGTGAGTATCCTCTGGTAAGAGCCAGGAGGAAACCTGCCCTGTAAGCATCTCCTGCTCCTGTGGGATCTGCAGCTTTGACAGGAATTACAGGAATTAAGAATTCTTCATTACCTGTATAGATCCTGCTGCCTTCTGAATCGTATGTAACCACGATAGTGTTAATCATCGCCTTAAGCTCGGAGAAACTCTTTCCGGTCATCTCTGAAACTCGCCTTATCTCATGTCGGTTCGCAAAAAGGATATCAGTATGAGCGAGTATGAGTTCAAGGTTTTCTTTTGAATACGTAACAAGATCCTGACCGGGGTCAAAGGATACGAAATTGGCAATTTGCGCTATCTTCGCGTTATACACCGAATCAGCGGTTGCAAGATGGACAAAATCTGCAGGTTCGGGCTCCAATTCTTTGAATTTTGAAGAGGCTCCCCAGTAAAAATAGGTTGCCTGGTTATCGTCTCTGTCAGTAAAAATAAATGCTTTGGAAATTTTCCGGTCCTCAATTCTATAAAGGCGGGAGAGGTCAACATTCATTTCTGTAAGCAGTTTTTCATATCCTGAACTTACAAAATCCGTGCCTACAGGGGAAATCAGCTGGCTTTTCCCCCCAAGCTTTGCAATGGCAACCGCAATATTGGCGGCCCCTCCGCCAGGATATTCTTCATAATCAATGACAGGGGACGATTCATTTTTTCCTGCGATTTTTTCAACATCTACAATGTAATCAAGGGCAGTATGTCCTACTATAGAAATTATTCTGTCCATGTAGTATCCTCTTTTTTCGTGGATTGTAAAAAAGCCCGGATCTTTACGCCGGATCCAACTTTAAAAACAAAGCCTGGAGGAGAGATAAAACTTGCTTTTTTGCTGACTTATATTAACCAAAATTGATCTTTTCTCACCGAGGGCCTCTTTTCAGCCATGTACCTTTTCAGGTCATGTCTGAAGAAAACCAGAGGCATAACTAGCCGCAGCATTATGCCTTATTCAGTTCCTAACAGGCTTTGAGAAAAACCTGTTATTTGCCTGTTTTGCTTTTCTGCTGCTGTTCGCTCTTCTCGGCTGACCTTTCGAATTCGGTCACTTCAACGACTGTCAACGGAATGTCCCTGAGGGATTTTCCTATAACGGATTTTGCGATCCTTTCCGCATGTTCGGCAGACTCGGCATCAAAAACCTTCATCTCAAAAACAAGACCTACAAGAGCGGTGTTTGCTGCTATGAAAACACTGCTAAAAGGTTCACCACATATCGGGCAAGACGTAGTTCCCACGTCAACCTCTACAAAATCCAATTTAGGGTTCAGGCGTTTTCCAGCTTCTGAAATCGCGACGCCTATAGCATCATCAGCCGTCTTTACATCTCTAACCAACCAAGCTGCTTCAAGTACTACATGGAAGTTTTTCATTATCGTCCACCATAATTATTTAGTTCTACTCCTTTTTCAAGGAGATTTCCCGATAGGGAAAGTTTTTACAGAATCTAAAGAATAGAATAAAGTATATAAATTGTTTCTGCTTCAATAGAATAGTACTACATTCACTTTTATATTTTCAGTTAAGATTTTAATTTATAGTTCTGAAATTTAATCCTTCCAATTGAGGTATTTATGCTTTCACCCTAGTATCAGGGTTCAGGCATTTTTGATTTTCTCTTATTTGTTCTCTTTTATTCTTGTTTTATATAGTAAAAAGAGTTTCGTCATCTACTGCAAAAACACCGAGCTTCGCTCCCGCATCGAGCCAGGCATGGCCATAACTGAAGGAGGCAAGGGCATTTACAGGGTCTTTATTCTCCAGAAAATACACCCCATCTTTATAATAGGCTTCTGCCATTGTATAATAATCCTTTGCAACGGTATACATATGGGATCCCTCAATTGGGGAATATTTGGCTTTCTGGAGTGCTCTCTTTAACATATCCTCGTATCTTTTGACTTTTTCATTAAGATCGGCAGGCATCGTGATCACCAAAAGGGATTTAGAAATATTATTCTCTCTTTAATCCACTTCTTTCATAAACCCTATTGGGCCTCCAGCAAGTTTCACAAGCGCTTCAGCCTCAAGAAAATGCAGTTTTCCGGGAATTACAAGGATGTGGAGAGGCTTTCCAAAATCGAAGTCCTTCAGGTTTTCTGCATAATCTGCTTTTACAACTGGGTTTTCCGAGCCTGCCCTTGCTATTCCCACTGCAGCAGCTCCATGCATAACCCCTTCTTTCCTCTTTTCTTCGACTTCGAGGAGAAGCTCAAGTGCAGTATTTACAGTCATGTAGCCTTTTTCCTTATCTATATCCAAGAACACCAGAGTATGCAGGCCCAGTTCCAGGTTTTGCTTTATAATGTCATAAGGAGTTTCTGAGATTACTTTTGTGCCTCTCCTGCTTTCATAGGGGTGAGGAATACTTGCGGATTTCCCAAAGCGGTAGTTCTGCAGTCCTGTGAGTCCTGAAACAGCTGAGGCAATAGAAGCTCCATGAACCAGACGTGTTTCAATTCCCAGTTTTTGAGCCCTCAAGCGCAGATCTACATGGGTCGTGGAGACCATTGTATCTCCACCAGTTAGGAAGCAAAGGTTCCTGTCTTTTGCCTCGTTGAGCCAGTCAGGATGCTGCTCCACATCTTTTCTTGAAAGCAAAATAATTTTTTTTCCGTAGAGCTTCTCCATTTTTTCAAGGTTCGTACCCATGAGACAGGATGTATAGAACTCAGCATAAACCATGTCAGCTTCCCTGACAGCCTCAAGTCCCTTTAAAGAAATGTCATATTCATCAAAAAGACCCAGACCTATAAATGTAAGCATAGCCCGCTTTAAGATCTCTGCGGGTTTAAAGCTTTTTGCTTGGATAGATACAAGCAATAAAAACTCTTTATTTTCCGAATTTACGGGTACGCTTAACTTATTTATATTATGGAATTAATAATAGAATGAGCTTACAACTGTATTTTTTAGTGGGGTTTTATCATGGTTAAAGTTACGCTTATTCACGCAAGCTGGTGTACTGCCTGTCCGGCAACCCGTCGACTTTGGAAAGATTTGAAATCTGAGTATGACTTCGAATATGAAGAAGTAGATGCGGAAACTCCAGAGGGCCAGGCACTGATAGATAAGTACGGTATAGTTGGAGTTCCTACAACTATTATTGATGGGGAGGTAGCTTTCACAGGCCTTCCGAAAAAAGCCGATGCTATATCCCTTATTAGCTGAGTTAATTCCAAAATATCTAGTTTTTAACTGTTTTTCTGAATTCAGGAGGTAAGTATGTACGACCTGATTATTATAGGAGGAGGGCCTGCAGGGCTCACAGCCGGGATCTATGCCGTACGTTTCGGAATTAACACTTTGGTTCTTGAAAGAAGTGAAATTAGCGGCCAGATTGCTCTTGCAGATGTAGTGGAAAATTATCCTGGCTTTCCAGCAATTTCAGGGCTTGAATTAATGGAAAAATATAGATTCCATGCTCAGGAAGCCGGGGTAAAGACACAGATAACCGAAGTACTCTCTATTCGCGACGAGGGGGAAAAGAAGGTAATTTCCACGGATAACGGAGACCTTGAATCAAAAGCTGTCATAATTGCTACAGGCGCAAATCCGAAGCATTTGAACATACCAGGGGAAAAAGAGTTCCTCAGTAAAGGGGTCTCCTATTGTGCCACATGTGACGGGCCTTTTTTTAGAAACAAAACCGTTATAGTAGCCGGAGGAGGAAATACAGCTATTAATGATGCTATTCTCCTTTCTAAGATTGCCCGGAAGGTCTATCTTATTCACAGAAGAGACCGATTGAGAGCTGCAAAAATCCTCCAGGATAGGGCTTTTGCAATTCCGAATATTGAGTTCATTTTCAATGCCTCTATCCTGGAAATCCTAGGAAGCAGCGGAAGAATTAGAAGAGTCGAAAAAGTAATTTATAAGGATCTAAAAAATGAAGAGCAGCATGAACTGGCTACAGACGGTGTTTTTATTTACGTAGGTATTCGTCCGAATACTGAGATCATTGATGTGGAAAAGAATAAAGAAGGTTTTATCAAAACGGATAACTTCCTTGAAACCTCAAAGAAAGGAATTTATGCTGCTGGAGACTGTCGTGATACACCTATCTGGCAGCTTGTGGCAGCCGTTAGAGATGGCGCACTCGCAGCTACTACTGCAAGTCTATACATAGAGAGCCTCAAAAAAGAGGTTAGATGAGAAATATTAGTTAGATGTGAAATATTAATTAGATGAGAATATTAGAATCATCATCTTCTGACTGAAGTTGACTGAAGCAGGCTCCTGAAAAATTATCCGAACCTGGACCAGTTGACTGAGATCGCCTTAAAGTTTAATTGTTCATAAATTTAAGAGAAGGAACAGTAAAATTATTCTGTCCCTATTTTCCATTTTTCGCGCTTCTATTTTTTCAGGCTTATTCCAGCATCTGGTTAATTTTATTGTAGAAATCTATGATCAATCTTGTTGCCTCATTATCCATGTTCAACTGGAAAGTTCGGATTTGCTTTCCCAGGGGTTTTTCTATGACGATTCCCGACGCAATCAAAGGAGTAATAACCCTTGATACGCTAGAGTGAGACAGGCCAGTTTCTTCAGCTATTCCCGAAAGGTAAGTTGATTCGTTCTGGTGTTCGATCAGATTCTTAAGTACTGTCATTTGTGCGGTTTTACCGAAGATTTTTTCCATTGGATCCATTGATATCATCTCAGAGGTGGCTGTTCTCTGTAAGTGATTCATATTTCCAATATTAACTTGTTATTTACGGTTATAAACTTATCTCCTGATTGGGCAATCCGGCGATTGATAAAAAATCTTCTGAATATTTAGAGAACTCTATGCTCTATAAACTGTATTAAATTTAAAATATGGCATATTATAAAAAATATAAGAAATGTTTAAGATCTAAGAAAATGTTATACTGTATGGTGATGGAGGGTGGTTAATAATAAAAATCTTGATTGTGAAATTTTGAGATTAATTGAGGAACAGCCTGAAATAAGTGAAAGGGATATTGCTTCCAGTCTTTCAGTTCCGGAAGAATTGATAAAGATCCGAATTGCAAATCTAAATGATACACGTCAGAAAATCTTGATTATGGGTGATGGAAACATTACCTGCAATATTAAGGCGACGCTTGAAGCTGAAAATTATAACGTTGTTAAAATCCCTGGTGGCTTTTCCGCACTTGAAGCCGTAAAAACTGAAAAACCCGACCTTGTCTTGCTGGATACCGGACTTGCAGATCTTGAAGATTTTAAAATATGCAAGCAGCTTAGAACCAGTTCAAGGTACTGGTGGATCCCAGTGATGGTGCTAAGTGAAAGAGGAGAAGTGGAAAACAGGGTTAAGGCTTTTGAATCGGGAGTCGATGATTATGTTACTACGCCTTTTAACCCAGTGGAAATACGAGCCAGAGTGAGAATGATTCTAAAGCGTACTCAGATTTGACTTCAAAGTTGGTTCAGAACAGAAAAATTTTTTTCCACTCTAAAGCTTTACAAAATGGAAATATAGCCCTAAAAAGTTTAGGGCACCACTTTGAAATTTTTTATCATTACAGCATATTAGAAAGCGGTCAGAAGTATTCTCAGATGCCTATCATTTATTTAATTTCTTATTAAATATTCCTGTCGTTATTTCACGATCTTTGTTAAAATATAATAATTAATTAAATATGTCTGCCTATATCCCCGGGACACCCGTATAGATTATTTTAAAAAGATCTTTAGAATAGGCTTTAAGAAGACGAGAAGCTATGAAGAGATAAATCCGGTATTAATTTAAGTCTCTGACCCTGATTTAAGTCTCTTTAGATAAGAGAGATCCTCAATTCTTCAATATGAAGAGATAATAATCAGACTTTTGACATGCCGCGAGAAGAAAGAAGTCTAGACTTTTACCGAAGTCGAACTTATCGGATTTTTCAGATTTTATTTAAAAGACTGATTTCCTCCATGTCAGGGCAAAAATTCAGAATAAATAGAGGAAAGACTGAAGAATTTGGGGCTAAGATAAATATATTTCATTAATATTAATGAGAAATTGAAAAATATGGTATAAATTTGTTTTACTTTATCTAATCCTTAAATCAATTATGAAAACTTTATTTTTAAAATAACAAAGTATAGGAATTTTTCAAAATCCTTAAAAAAGAGCAAATACATAATTTATTGTGTGTAACTGTAAATATGTCTTCAAAACGTAAACTACGACGTGAAACTGTAGATATGTCCTTATTTTTGATACAGAGCTAAAGTACAAAATTGATTTAACGCTCTGAAGGCATATATTATTGCTAGAGTAGATGTGATTAACAGTGGAAAAACGTGATCGAAAAAAGGTGTGGTTGAGTGATGACTTCTAACGAGTGGTACAATACAGGTGTTGCACTCCATGAACTTAGACGATTTGCCGAAGCTCTGGATGCATATAACAAAGCTCTGGAAATAAGCCCTGACAATGCAAAAATCCTGTTTAGCAAAGGGATGGTTCTGAAAAGCCTTTACAGATATGATGAAGCTCTTGATGTCCTTAACAGGTCTCTTGAGATCAATCCTGCGGATGCGAAGACGTGGTACTCCAAAGGTGACCTGCTTATAGGCCTTATGCAGTATAGGGAAGCTCTGGATGCATACTATCGGGCTATATATCTTGCTCCTGAGGATCCTGAAGTATGGTACAGGCGGGGAATGGCTCTGAGGGAAATGAAAGCATACGAAGATGCTATGGATGATTTCGAGAAGGCTATCCGCCTTTATGAGAAGAACTACGACATGAGCTCTATGAGTGCAAGCGAATGGTGCAAGAAAGGTATGGGGCTCTGCAAGATAAAGAGTTATGAAGAGGCCATTAGCGCTTTTAATAGAGCTCTTGAATTAAACCCTGCGAATGGTAAAGCCCTGTATAACAAGGGTGTAGCTCTCCGCTGGCTTGGAAAACACGATGAAGCAAAGCTTTATACCGAAAAAGCCGTGGAGGTCTTTGACACAAAGATAAAAGCAAACCCCGACAATGCCCGATTCTGGTACAATAAGGGAATTGCCCTAAGAGATCTGGAAAAATACAAAGAGGCACTTCAAGCTTTTGAGAGAGCTATCGATATCAATCCAAGTTTTACAAAAGCCTGGATCGGTAAAGGCATTGTATACGACAGGATTAAGAAACACCAAAAGGCAATGGAGGCCTACGAAAGAGCGGTCGATATAAACCCGATATATTCCGATCTCCTTTAAGTAGCCAGATTTCAGGTTTTTCCATTGCTGTCAAAGATCCAGAGCCAGAAAAAGCCGTTAGCCGAAAATTCTTATAGGAATTATCAGTACTGACGGCCAAAAGTTTTTCATTTATCCAAAAGTCTTCTTTTTTCCTGATCTATCTGGTTTATAGATTTACAGCTTACAGGTTTACCTGCATACCTTTTCAGAGTCCAATATGTCAAGCACAACCATTGTGCCGGTTTATCATGCCGGATAGGGCTAGAGATAAGGGTCTCAAACTCAAACGCAACCGTCGCGCCGGTTAATCACGCCACTAGTTGGAGTTTTCGATCAAACCTTTTTTGAAAAGGTTTGCGATCAAGCATTTTTTGAAAAGGCTTGCTGCTCAGAGAAGACCAGGTATATCAAGCATGTCAGAAAAACTATTGAGCCTGAAATCAAAGCACTGATCTGCTTCTTCTCCAGGTCTCCAGTCTCCGTAGGAAGCATAAGCGGTTTTCAATCCAAGTTTTCGGGCAGGGACTATATCCCTTTTGATACTGTCTCCCACTACCAGGGTTTCCTCGGGAGTTATTTCAAGAACTTCAAGCGCAAAAAGGAAATGTGTTGGATCCGGTTTCTTTGTGCCTGTTGTATCCGCCGCTACAAGAAGATCAAAGTAATTAAGAAGTCCGACTTTTGTAAGCCTTGCTAAAGCATGATGCTTATCAGCGTCCGTTATAATCGCAAGCTTTAAGCCCAGACCTTTCAGCTTATCAAGCGTATTCGTTACAGCTGGATAGAGTTCGAGATTTTCCAGCTTTTCCTGTTCATATATTTCACAGCATTTCCTGTATCCCTGAGCTGTAAAAAGATTCCTATCCTGCATATAGTCTCGAATATTTTCGTAATCTTCAAAACCATAGGTCCCTCTCAGGAAATACCTGAAAAGCTCCGAAGGTTCTTCAGCAATATCTCCTTTTTCTCTCCCAATAAACGATAAAATCTTCCTGAAAGCTTCCATTTTTGCGGCTATGAAATCAAAAAGAGTGTTATCCATATCAAAAAGTATGGCCTTTAAGGTTCCGGGATAAATTCTTTCTTGATCTGTCTGAATTATGCTCCTGTTTTTATCGAATTCTTCCATTTCTTCGAGCCTGCCGGTTTTCTGAACTTTGTGAATTTTGCATCTTCCTTCCCTGTTATCCAGTCTGGAACTTTTCTCAGGGTTTTCCGGGGAGAGGCTATAAAAGCCATAAAGGACAGATGTATAGATTATAAACGAACAATGGATTTAAGTAAATACCGAACGCGGACACTTAAGAATCCGCAGGGTCTACCATAAAAGCCAGAGCAGGAAATATTGATATGAATTCGGACGAAGCAAACGATAAATCCTTCAGAAAAGAAGGCGGGAAAGAAAAATCTGAAGAAGAGACGGTTTCCGAAGATATGTATGTTCTGAATGATTCGGGGGATGTAGGAAAGAACGAAATCAGTGATGAAGTCCTTGCATACGGGCTTAATGAATACGGACTTGACCTTCTCAGGAGTGGCAAGCTTAATGAGGCAATTGTAGCTTTTGATAAGGCAATTGAGAAAGATCCAGAGAATATAAATTTATTAAATAATAAAGCTCAAGTCCTTGAAACTCTTGGAAAATATGAGGAGGCTCTTGAGCTTTATAATAAAGCTGTCAAAATCAATTCAGATGATCCAGATATATGGAATAATATGGCTTTTTCTTTTTCCCAGGTTGGAAAGTATGACGAAGCTGTTAAAGCCTATGAAAAAGCCCTTAAACTCAGGCCAGATTATCCTAATGCATGGTATGGAAAGGCCCTAAACCTGAGCCAAGCGGGAAATTATGAAGCGGCTGTCGAAGCCTATGAAAAAGTCCTTGATGAGAATCCCGACTATAAAGAGGCCTGGGTAGGAAAAGGCATAGCTCTTGGGCAAATGGGCAACTATGATGAAGCAATCATCGCGTACGACAAGGCACTCGAAATTGATCCTAATTTTGTAGAAGCCTGGCAATATAAAGGCGTGGATCTGGACAGCCTTGGCAGTTACAGGCAGGCTCTGAAAGCATATCAAAAAGCTGTGGAGTTGGATCCTGAGAACGATGACGCCTGGAACAACATGGGGATAGACCTCGAGAATCTCGAAAAATACGACGAGGCAATTAAAGCTTTTGACAAAGCAATCGAAATCAACGCAGAAAGTGCCGATGTCTGGTATAATAAGGGCTTTACCCTCAGCCAGATGCAGAGATTTGAGGAAGCCGCAGAAGCATACAGGAAAGCTACACAGCTTGACCCTGAGTATTTGGAAGCTTTTTCCAGTCTGGGTTTCGTGCTTGCACAACTTAAGCGCTTCGAAGAAGCTCTGGGTGTTTATGAGCAGGCACTAAAGCTTAGTCCTGACGCTGCCGATTCATGGTTTGGGAAAGCTGTCTGTCTGAGTTTCCTAGGGCGGGAAGAAGAGGCTGAAGAAGCATATAGGAAAGCTGTAGAAATCGATCCCAGATATGCCGAAGTAGGGGGAGATATCCAGTAATCAATTTTCAAATAAATCGGCCTATTTATTGTCCAATAGCTTATTATTGTACAATTCTACTTTTTTCTTCAAAATTCTTACATTTTTATTTTGATATTTATTTTTTAGATGCCTGTTGTCCTGGATTCGAAACTTCGGGATGGATCGCTACGAGAAGCTGCAAGCAACCTTGGTATTCCTGTGCTTGTTTACTAAGGCGGGAAAGCTCTTCGATTTGATGCTCTTGCGGCAAGAATGGGCGCGCGCGGGATCAGGCGAGTTATGAATCCTTAGGAATGCTACATGTTCCTCCTTCACGAAAAAGGAGAAGCATTTTACCGGTTATCTCGCGCTCAAGCGTCTGGGTCCGGGCTCCGAAAAGCGGGATTATCCACCCGCACAAAAAGCTTGGGGACAGGGTAAGGGAAGGAGAAATTATCGGATTTGTTGTTGATCCGTTTAGCGAAGCAGGAGAAATTCCCGTGAAAACCGAGAAGAACGGCATCATTATAGGAAAAAATAACCTTCCACTAGTCAATGAAGGAGATGCATTTTTCCATATTGCGTGTTTTGAGAAGATAGAATTCGTGGAGTCGCAGCTTGAAGAATTTATGGATATGGGACAGAGTCCCTGGAACCTGTACGAAGCTAGAAAGTCCGAACAGGATTTAGAAAAAACCTGAATTCCCGTTCCTGGCTTTAATTTCGTTTCTATCTTTGTCTCTTCCTATTCTCATTTTTTCTTTTCTTACCATCCCTGAAAAATCTGAGGAGCCAAAATTAAAAAGTAGAATTTAGTGGAAGAAAGAGTAATTTCAATGTAAAAAATTTAAATCAAATCTATGTTTTTGCTATTTATTTAATCAATTCTTTCTCATAACTGTTTACTGTAGCGATTAAATTTTCTGAATAGTTATATATGTCGTTTAACTCATTTATTGGAGTTTTTTCAGCTTTTCTATCCTCATCGGCAAACAGCTCAAGATACTTCTGCCTTGTATTAAAATGCAATCTGCAAATGGGCTTTCTATTGTTATTATCCAGCAATATGCCACAGTAATTCTTTTTATCTCTCATAACTATCCTTTTTGGATCAACAGTCGAGTGAAGGATTGATTTTACAATGTAATATCCTTCTATCTCCTCTTCTGTTGTTGTGATATCATTGGCTTCTTTTGCAATCTCGGTATTTTCCTGCCCATCATTTTTATCTACAATTACTTCTGCAGGTTCTTCAGACATTGCAAATTTCAATCTCTCGTTGATTTTTTCATTTATATACTGGGATAGGGCATTCTTTGTAATGCCTGTGAACTTTTCACGGACATTCTGAGTAAAAGGCCCGGAATGTACCTGTTTTCCGAAATATTTTACAAAATCCTCTGATGGAGCATTAAATTCTCTTGCAAGGATTTGCTTTATCTCGCGGGTATACTTCAATTCGCAAGCTACAGAAGCCAGGTCACCGATATCAAAAGATTCTTTCCTGAATCTTTTAAGTTCATCTTTCTTTTAGGTTTTGCTTTGTTAAGTAGAAAAGAGATCATCCAGTAGTGATTTTGAAGTAAAAAGTGACTATATTACCCCAAAAGCAATGATATTACTTTTTTCTTGGAAAATTCTATGGAGTTGCTTTATTAAATTAAACTCGCAAAAGTTAAAAAACAATGAATAAGTTTATAAAAACTGTATATGAATCAGTTTAAAAATAAAAAAGGTTATTTAAAGGCTAATTTCGGTGTCAATATCGATAGGTTCTAAGATATCAAACTTCAGTGCTTTTTGCCTAAGCAAAACCGTTATCACTTCCTCTCAATTACTACCACAGTTCCTTTCATAGAAGGATGGATTGAGCAGTTATAATTATATGTTCCGGCATCCGTAAACAGAAATTCGTATGTGTCTCCATTCTCAAGTACCTTGGAATCAAAGGTAGGCCCTCTCACGGTATGAGCAATTGAATCCTTGTTCGCCCATCTTACGGTATCACCTGTCAGGATTTCTACTGACTCCGGGTTAAAGGCAGAATTCTGGATATCAACTTCGACGATCTTTCCTTCACCTGCTGCAGGTTGAGGCGTTGTGTTAGAAACCGGAACCACAGGCGTTTCAACCGGAGTTACTGCAGGCGTTTCAACCGGAGTTGCCGGTTTATTTCCTGCACATCCTATTGCCAGGAATATGCTAAGTAAAACTATGAAAATTACAAGTCCTCTTTTCACTCGTCTTCCCCCACAAAAATAAGTGCATTATAATTAATATCTTGAGATTATAATAGTTCCCACCAGGTTCTAAACATAGTTCCTTTATGATTTAATCTAGAATCACAGATTTTTAAAGATAAGTTTAGAATTATATTTATATAATTCACCTCTTTAGATAAACTATGATATTATATCGCCAAAAATTTATTTTTAAAATAAAAGATTAAGAAAATTGTAAAACGTTTTACACATAGAAAAGAATTTGTTTGGAAAATCAGATTCAAAGTCGATACTTATCTATTTTAGGGTCCTTCCAAATCATTGTTAAAACTAGGGATATAGAATGCTTATTTTGGGTAATAGATATGCGTTTAGAATTTTCCCAACAAAGTTACACTTTGAAAATTAATTTTTTAGTAAAATAACCGATAATACTCTTTAAAATTGATAAATAACCAATATAAAACCATTATTTGCTCACAATTTCTTTGATTTATGTCTGAGGCGCCTGATATCATTTTCATTTATACAAAATTCAATGATAAAAGCGAGGAAAAAATGATATTTAATCAATTAATTAAAGAACCTAAACCATCTAAATAGCAAATAGATCATTTAACTAATGTACCTTAATTGTGGAAGGACTGATAATATATTTAATTGAGAAAATAAGGTTTAATAATCCTTAAAAACTAATTTTTTGAGGGATCTGTATCCATTTGGAGTGATCATTTTTCAACTTGGCAATTATATTAAACCCACCCAAAATAGCGAAGAGCCTAACAGTTTAACTGGCTAAGAAAAGGATAATTTTCTCAAAAATTAGAGATAATTTTTAAAAGATACTCTCCTTGAAACTAAATTTCCAGGTAATTCCTATATGCCTTCTCAGCAAATACGGATTTTTGTACTAGAGTCAGATACTTTTGCCTTTCTGTTAGTGTTTTCGTCTTTCTGCTACAGAACTAAAACGTCACAGCTAGCTTCGTTACATTTAAAGATTATACATAACTTTACTGTAAAAGTTTTATACTATGGGCAGAATTCTGATCATTGCCTATTACCAAGGATAATTCAGGCTCAATTAGAATTACCGGATTACTCTGCCCATATTGTTTTTAGATAAAGTTTCTTCATTTACCTTTGCCAGGAGTTACATGGACTACTCCGCCACCTTCACCAGTAGTACCTGTAACATTTCTAGCTGGAGTTTGTGTCCCAGTTGGAGTTCCTAATTCGATTGGAGTCTTTTGTTCATGTTTCTTCTTTATAGTTATATTCTGTCCAGATACATTTGTTACATTCTCCTTTCCAGTTACATTTGTTACATTCTTCCCAGTTACATTTTCTACTCCCGTAACTGGAGTTACTTCTTTAACTGGAGTTACCTCTTCAACTGGAGTTACCTCTTTAACTGGAGTTACCCCTTTAACTGGAGTTGCGGTCTCATTTGGAGCTTTCTGACCGGCGCATCCTATTGCGAGGAATACACCGAACAATACTATCAATATGACAAGTGCTTTTCTCATATTTTCCCTCCACTCAAATAATGTGTTTTATAATAGTTGCTTTATAATTGATATTGAGGTTTTATAACAATTACTGCTAGATTCTGAACATAATTCTTCTTATGATCTGCCGTATAACACCCCTAGTATCTCTGAAAACAGGGATCTTCAGTTAAGTCAATACACTTCTCAATCTTCCGGTTTTACCTTCATTAGAACTACAAAAGAAGAATTTCAAAAAACGAGATTGAAAAATATACCAAATGTTTTGATAACCAGAAAAACAATTAAGCTCACTGATAGGAAAAAAGGATATAGAATGATCGAAAAAATAAAATCGTTTTTAAAGACTTTTTTCGTTAAAGTAAGAATTTTAGATAACTGATTTTTCAAGCATCTGATATCATTTACTTTTATATCTATTTTCTTTGCTGTAATATTTCTATCACTACATTATACGAGAGAATACTGATAGAAATACCTTCCCGGCAAAGATTAACTCATATGTTTCTTATTCGAGTTGCCAAACAAATTCACAGCTGCCACCTTATGCTTCTAAAAATTAGCATATAGAAGGCAAATTACACAATAAAGTACTTGGATTAAAGATAGAACACTGAATTACCTTGAGACAATTTAGTACCGATTTACCATTAAATAATATAGTAATTGTCTCAAGGAGTTACTTTGGTTACAGTGGTCCTAGTTGCAGTAGTATTATTACCTTTTATGGTGGTTCTATTTACAGTAGTATTATTTCCTTGTATAGTAGTCCTATTTACTCCCATAGCTGGAGTTACTTCTGTAACAGGAGTTTCTTTTATAACTTCAGTTACAGCTACGACTTCCTGAACCGGAGTTACAGCTTCAACGCCAGTTACTACCTTAACCTCAGTTACAGCCTCTACAGGAGTTCCTGTTTTATTTGGAGCCCCACCTTTCTGACCAGCACACCCTATTGCAAGGAATACGCCGAACAAAACTATCAATATAATAAGTGCTTTTCTCATATTTTTCCTCCACTCAAATAATGTGTTTTATAATAGATGCTTTATAATTGATATTGAGATTTTATAATAATTGCTGCTAGATTCTGAACATAATTCTCCTTAAATCAAAAATTCTGCATCGTTTTATCTCATTTCCATTGATAGTTCAGAAAGTATTCTCTTAAACCCACGAAACATAATATATAATTTTATGATTTTCGTTTTATACTGGATCTTTTAATTAATTTGAAATTGAGAGTCTTTGTCTTCTGCCTAGTTTCCTTAAATTATAATACAGGGAATTCCAATATTATTAAATGACTTTTATGACTTTTTGGGGGGAAGTCGTGAAAATAAAATCCATTAATCCTTATACTGAGGAGGTAAACTGGACATATGACTCGTTTTCTTTCGAGGAATGTGAGTCTAGAATTGAAAACTCTAGAGCCGCTTTTTCCGGGTGGAGTTCATTGTCTATTGAGGAAAGAACAAAATACTTTTCAAGGGCTGGTAAAGTCCTTCGTCAGAATTCTGAGATTTATGCCGAAATTATTACGAAGGAAATTGGAAAACCTATCAGGCAGTCAAGAGGCGAGATTGAAAAATGCGCCTGGATCTGTGATTATTACGCGGAAAACGCAGCCGAATTCCTGAAAGACGAGATTGTGGATACAGAGGCAGAGAAAAGTTACATAACTTTTGAGCCTCTTGGAGTAATTCTTGGGATTATGCCCTGGAATTTCCCCTTCTGGCAGGTCTTCAGGTTTGCAGTGCCGACAATATGTGCAGGAAATGTCTGTGTACTTAAACACGCTTCAAATGTTCCAAGATCAGCGTTGGAGATCGAAAAAGTATTTATTGAGGCTGGATTTCCAGAAAACGTATTTAATACCCTGTTAATTGACTCAAAAACTGCCATGGAAACTATTGAAGAAGAAATGATAGATGGGGTTTCGCTTACCGGCAGTATAGTCGCTGGCTCGGAAATAGGGGAGCTTGCAGGGGGATTGATCAAGCCTTTCGTACTTGAACTTGGGGGTTCGGATCCTTTTATAGTGCTTGAGGATGCTGATATAGAGAGGGCTGCGCAGACTGCCGTAAAGGCTCGTTTTCTCAATACCGGACAGAGTTGTGCTGCTAAGCGATTTATTGTCCTAGAGGATGTTGTTGTGGACTTTATCGAGGCATTTGAAATTGAAATGCAGGAACTGAAAATCGGTGACCCTATGAATGAGGAAACCGATATCGGACCTCTTGCAAAGAAAGAGTTTATAGAAAGTCTTGAAAAAGTCTTGAAAGACGCAAAAAAGAAAGGTGCAGAACCTCAAGTTTATGGAGAAGAGCACAATAAGGGCTTTTTTTTCAGGCCGACCATCATCCCTGCAGCCAGCACAGACATGAGGGTTTGCAATGTAGAGGTCTTCGGGCCTATTGCCCCGGTGATTACAGTAAAAGATGAGGATGAAGCCATTAAAGTCGCAAACTCCACAGAATTCGGGTTAGGAGCCGAGATATGGTCTGGAGATCTGGAAAGGGCTCAGAGGCTGGCAAAAAAGATAAAATCAGGAATTGTAGCCATTAATGGAATGGTTAAATCGGATCCGAGACTACCTTTTGGCGGAATAAAAAAATCCGGAATAGGACGAGAACTTTCACATTACGGGCTTAAAGAGTTTGTGAACATAAAGACGGTTGTGGTCAATAAGTGAGGCTTACAAGAGCTGAGGCTGATTGAAGCTTTATATTGAAAAAGAACCCAAAATTCATTAAGAAGAATCTCAGAAATTTATTTACACTTGAGAGTCTGCTTTCATGAAAGCTTCGGATCCTTTTTGTTGCCCAGCTTGAAGAAGAAGGCTTTGAATATATTTTCGGACTTCCAGGCGAAGAAAACCTTGACCTGCTCGAATCCACTGAGGACTTCCAGAATTAAACTGATTGTAACAAGATATGAACAGGCTGCGGCGTTCATGGCCGCAACGTGTGGGAAGCTGACAGGGAAGCAAGGGGTTTGCTTTTCGACGCTTGGCTCCAGTCACCAATCTTATTACAGGCATTGCCCAAGCACAGCTATAGGGGCTCCCTCTTATTTCCATAAAACTACTTGATATGGCGATTATCATAAGATCTATTACATTTTAGCTTATTTTAAGCCAACTTCAACGGCAAATAACAGGGAACTGTTGAGTAATGTATAGATTTTGTAATAAAACCTATGCATTAAAAAACAGTTATTTAATCGCATATTTTAATACGCTGAATGATAAGAAATAATTATTCCTTTCAGCTTATAAAATCTAAGATTATATCATAATCAATAGGGGAAATGATAAATAAAAACGATATTTTCTATATATAGAGAAATTAGGTCATTTGTCCATAAAATTTTCAGTAACTAGTAGATTACGCTACATTTAAAGTGTAAATAAAGGATAAGGGGGAAAATAAATGAATAAAAAGATGTTACTCTCTACGGTTTTAACTTTAGTAGGCACTGTTCTGATTTTAAGTCTAATTTCATCTGTGACATTGGCATCTGATGAGCAAGATGTTTCACCTACTGTACCACCTGCACATATGGGTATAAATGAAACCAATGTCTCTAATTTGAGAAATTTTAATAATATGGTTATAGCTACTGTTCCTGTAGGAAATCATCCTTACGGAGTTGCAGTAAACCCAAACGGAACAAACGTATATGTGACAAATTCCAATGACAACACTGTTTCTGTGATTGATACTGCCACAAACAATGTTACAGCCAATATAAATACAGGAATTGGTCCTGAAGGAATTGCAGTTAATCCAAATGGAACCAGGGTATACGTGACAAATGGGGGCAGCAACAACGTATCCGTGATTGACACAGCAACAAATAATGTTACAGCTACGGTAAATGTAGAAACTAGTCCTTATACAATTGCAGTAAGCCCTGATGGAAAACAGGCATATGTGACTAATTGGGGAAGCAACAATATTTCTGTAATTGACACAGCAAATAACACTGTTATAGTCAGAATACCTGTAGGAAATAGTCCATATGGAGTGGCAGCAAGCCCTGATGGGAAAAAGTTATATGTGGCAAACTATTGGAGCAACAGTATCTCAGTATATGACACAGCAAACAGCACGGTTACAACTGCAATAACAGGATTAAACAATCCTTATGGAGTTGCAATAAGCCCTGATGGAAAAAAGGCATATGTAACGAACTACGGCAGCGATAATGTCTCGGTAATTGATACAGCTAGTAATAATATCGCAGCCACAGTGAAAGTAGGATACTATCCCATTGGAGTTGCAGTCAACCCTTCGGGAACAAACTTATATGTAGCAAACTACGGCAGCAACACTGTTTCTGTAATTGACACAGCAACAAACAATGTTACAACTGCAGTGGGTGTAGGTCTCCATCCTTATGGAGTTGCAGTAAATCCAAACGGAACAAAGGTATATGTAACGAATTCAGATAGCAATACTGTTTCTGTAATTAATATAAGTTGATAACCAGGAAATCATGATGAGTAAAATTGCTTTGCATCTACCTTATTCTAGTAAGCGTATTATCAACATGAAAAACTAGGATAAAGGGAGATTGAATATTTAGAGCAGTCAGCTGGTACGGAATCCAAAATGAAGTTATTGGGATAAGACTTACACACTTGAACCGAAAAACATCAGCGTTAAGCCATCAAATGTCCAAAGTGTTATTTTAACCAATGATGGTTCTTGTGTTTGATTTTATATCGAGTGTGTAAGTCCTATGGAATAAGAAAGGGCTTTGCAAGTGTGGAATTCTATCAGTCAGTTGGGAGTTAAGTAAAAAGCGACTCAAATGGATTGAGTAATTTATTTCAGTCTTGATTTGCTATTAACGTGGTGAAAGGTTACCATTGGACTTTAGATTTAAACGCATATCTTATTGCTATTGATTAGAGAATACGAAAGACAGCCACAATTACCTCATCCACACCGGTCCCAACATTGCAGCCATCATGACTATTACCAAGATAACTATTAAGATAACAATTATCTTTTTTATGTCGTTTGTTATTTCCATCTACTCATACACCCACGACTAGTTACTGTTTCTCAGATAATATAACGTTCACATTCAAAAATTGAGTTTTCAGTTTTTCTGCATTCATTTATATACCAACCACATATTTCCCAACTATAGTTATCCTTACTAAAAGATACAGATATTATTATATAAATATATTATATAAATCAAAAAGAAACTTTGGTTCCGTTGCAAAAATTTCAGAATAAGAATGTAAATCTATGGATGATGAATCAAAGGCAAAATATCCAAAAAGAAGCAGTGAATCAGGAAATAATGAGCTCTATAATTCTTTAGTGCTTACTCACAAATGAAGGCAGCAGGATTTAGATATGTTGACTGTTTATGAAAATCTCGCAACCTCACCATAATGGCTGCAACCAAATTTTGAAAGGGGCCTTGTTGTTGTTTCCTCTTAATGTTCCAAGAAGATGTAGTACAACCTTACATAGGAGATGTACATAGTTTCTAACCATCTCTTAAGTAGCATTTGCTTTGCTAGTTCCATATTGTGATAACAAGATTAAATATTTTTTAACCTTATTGGAGAGCTTTGAGGATTTCATCCGTTTTTCGTACCCTGCCGATTCTTTTGAATATGAAGTTTACAGCTGCTTTGTGTTGTTCCTCGGAGCTGGAAGTAATGGCATCTTCGGCAAAGATCTGTTGAAATCCATACTCATAGGCAAAACGTGCTGTACTCTCAACACCAAAGTCGGTCGCAATTCCGCAGAGTACGATTGTGTTCATTCCACGCCGCCGCAGTTGGAGTTCCAGATCTGTCCCATAAAAGGCTCCCCACTGCCTTTTGGCTATAACAATATCCTTTGAAGTAGGAGACATTTCAGGCACAAATTCAGACCAGTCAGGAGACGGGGCTGAGGAACTCAATAATGACTCATCACTTAAGACATTGAGCATCGTTTCTTTTGTAATTATAACATGCACAAGAAATATGGGCATATCGTGTTTCCGAAATATGTTTACAAGCTTTGAGGCATTTTTTATAACGTCTTGTGCAAGATAAGGCTTTGTTGGCTGTGCGACTATCCCCTTTTGCAAGTCTATGACCACAAGAGCTGTTTTGGCTTTATCAATAGTCAGTTCCTGCATACCATCACCATATCAAATACTAGCATCAAACTACTTATTCGCTCCGTTGGCGAATTATGCGTCGTTTCAGTGCCGATAGTTATGGAGAAAATCTGTAATTAGAGTCTGTCTGTTATCGATTGTCTCCTGTTTCCGGCAGAGTCGCAGCCTATTTTCATGGATACTTCTGCATATTCTCGCGCTGGCATAATTTGCTCCAAGCATATCCTTGAAGCCTGCCTGCTTCATGGAACAAAAAACGAGAGTTAAGTCTTTAGACATGATTTATCACATTCATGAACGATGCTACATTAGGATTTTTTGGAGCGATTTTTGGTTCAATATTAGGAAGCTATCTTACTTATCGTTCCACAGATCAATTAAATAAAGAGCAACAATTAAATGAATTAAAGAATATCGCAAAAGCAATGGACATAAATTTTGAAAGCTTCAGTAATTCAGAACTTGTAAAATATGCTGAATTATACGTTAAGCAACGGTCCAAGAGACAGCCAAATTCATTCATTTCAGAGGAGCAGTTATACGTTCCAATAGATCCCTTATATCTACCAACTGACATTTATTTCACATTTAAACACGATATCAGTAAGTTTGATTATAATTTGTCATCTAACATATACCAGTTTTATACTGATCTATTTAAAGCAGAAATGAATCGTCATTATATACAAAATAACAATATGAACCGTGATTCAGGCAAACAAATGATATGTACGATTAAACAGCAAGACATGGAAGCAAATATAATATCATGTAGTAACAAAATCTCAAATATCAGGCTTCAATTAAAAAAGATATATGAAGAATAATTTCCGTCCAAAGAATGGAAGATATCTTGGAATACTCAACTTGGTCAATATGGAGCGCTATGAATTTTCAAATTTATGTCTACAATTCAGATGGATCACTCAAAAATGTAGTTGCAAAATGTTATTGATGAGAGTTCCTATAATAAATGGTCTGGAAACTATTACTTCATGATAAACACTGAACAACCGTATGAAATAACAGTAGAATGAAAGTATATGCTAAAGAAAAGGATAAAAATTAAAAAGCAAAAATGAAAAGAAATATAAAATTGGAATAGTAAAGGAAAATTTACTGAAATTTCATTTACTGAAAATTACATAAACCGCTCAAATCTTTCCTTTCTCGCTTTACATATAGGACAAACTCCAGGTGGTTCGTCCATAGCACAGAGATATCCACAAACTTTACATCTCCATACCGGTTTTGAAAGTTTCCCTGTAAACTCCATACTCTCCATCATCTCGGTTCTTTTCTTTTCTTCTTCTCTTTCGGCGTCCCTCTGGGCTTTTGGAGGGCGCCTTTCAGGAATCGATTCGACTATTCTTTCTCCCCGGATAACCTCGTCCGAAACATAAAGTGCACAGTAACAAGCTCCGTAATCGTTAAGGTCGGGATCTCTATAGTAGCAGGGACATACAATGTCCAGGTCCTCTTCAAGATTATTGGCCGAAAGCCTGCAAGGACAGGACCAGTAGCCGTACCGCCGTTCATTGGCGAGCAGCCCTCGTACAAGTTCCTTTGTGAACTCAACGTCAGGGTTGAGGTGATACCCTGATTTCTCAACCTGGTCATTCAAACGCCTGTAGACTTTGTCCACCAATTCGTCACTTATGTCTTCTTCGGCGGCTTCATCTTCTTTCAACCCAACTCCCCCTTAAACAAAACTTTTCCAAAAAAGTTTTATCAAAGACTATTTCATTTAGTCTAAATTTATGTTTAAAACCCCAGAGCTTCGCGGATTTCTTTTTCCTTAAAACCCACAATTGCCTTCTCTCCGTTTATAACAGTTGTCGGGAAAGAAGTTGAAGGATTGAAGCGTCTGATTTCCTCAACAACCTGGCCCTCTTCATCTTCTTCAAGCTTATCCACGTATATAAAGTCGAAATCTACGCCAAGATCGGTAAGTAGTTTCTTTGTCTTTTTGCACCATACACAGGTGCTAAGGCCATACATTACAACTTTACCCCTGTCAATTCCAGAGATGTGAGCTCCTTTCTCCTTATCCAGAGTAGATACATCCATTCGGTTAACCCCCGATCACAATAAAGTTATGGCAGTACGCCTATGAGTACTTTACCTCAAAATCACATTTTTTCCTGATCTCGCCGGCAAATTGAAGCTAGTGCAGACTGTACGTTCCGTAAATTACTTATAAGAAAATATAGACAAAATGAGATGCAGGAAGATTTCCTGCCTTATATTTTACTTTATCAAGCCCATCCGGACATACCAGTCGTAATCATGGGCAAACTTTTCTTTATTAGATTTTACAAGCTGACAGAAATATTCTGTGTTCTGGCGGTGGAGTTCCTCCTGATCCGGATATGTGATTTCGCCACGAATCGACTTTACCAGATTCTTACCAAGTTCTTCGGCAGTTCCCGCAGCCTGCTGAGGTGCTGCCGGGTCTCCCCCCATCACGACGCCAAGACCTCCGACAACAGTAACGCCCATATTTGTGAGCACACTGTTCATGTAGTCTACTACAACATCTGCTTTGTTTCCTCCTGCCGTGGATACGGAGCATCCGAACTTTCCGGCTAGCATCTGACAGTGAACGACATCTGAAAGCCGGTCAAAGAAGGCTTTCATAGGCGCAGGAACCGAGTTAATATAATTAGGAGCACCAAAAACGATTCCATCGGAATTCACGATTCTGTCAAAAAGTTCCTCAAAGTCATCGATCTGGGGACACTCCCCTGTAGCATAACAGGCTCCGCACCCTGTGCAGTACTCTATTTGCAGTTTATAGAGATCTATCAACTCGACATCCGCGCCTTCGGACTCAGCGCCTTTGATCACGGACTTTACCAGTTGAAGGGTATTACTTTCATTTCCTCTCGGACTTGCGTTAATTCCAAGAACTTTCACGATTATCACCTTGATTAAATTAGTTACGCAATGGTTAAATGAATTACACAGGATTAACGTATTATTTTTTGCCTTTCTCAGATATATTGGCGTGAACTATAGGACTCCTTTTCCCTCTTACCAGGGATGCGAATATTCCAATAATGCAGAACACTGTAAACAGAATGAAAGCATAATGCAGGCTTAAAACGAACTGGGGATAATATTCAGGCGTAATCTCCACAGGGCCGATAACTATCGCAAAGATCATCATTGCTATACCCATCGAAAGCATCTGGCCAAGGAGCCGCATAGTCCCGTTCATTCCCGATGCGACGCCGTAGAATCTCTTATCGACCGAGCTCATGATTGCATTCGTGTTAGGAGGCGAAAAAAGTCCGAAGCCTATACCAAGAATAACCAGGGTAATAATAAGGTGCCAGATAGGAGTTGTTTCTGTAAGGAAAATAAGAAGGAAGAGCCCAAGCGCAGTAAATGTCATTCCGGCAGATGCGACAATCCGTGGTTCAATCTTGTCAGAAAGCCGGCCGGCAATTGGTGAAACCATAGCCATAATAACTGGCTGTGCTACTAGGATAAGCCCTGCATTTTCGGGCGTGAAGCCTTTTGTGTACTGGAGATCGAGGCTTAAAAGAAATGTCACTGCATAAGTAGCACTGTAATTGATGAGTGCAGATAAGTTAGAAAAGGCAAAAATTCGATTGTTTGTCAGGAGCGAAATATCAAGAACTGGAGAAGGTATTCTCATCTCATACAGAGCAAAAACAATAACCCCGATAATTCCCACGGCTAATAAGGCAGCCCCTTTAAAGTCCGGCAGAACTGAAAAACCGTACATGACTGCAACTACCGCTACACTATATATGATTGAACCTGTCAGGTCGAACTTCTGTCCTCTGCATTCAGCCCATTCACCTTTAATCTTCCATAAGGTTAGGAGAATTGCTGTAATACCTATAGGGACATTTACGAAGAAAATGCTCCTCCAGCCAAGATATTGTGTCATCGCACCTCCAAGTAGGGGACCAACAGAAAGCCCAATGTAAACTGCAGTAATATAAATACCAAGAGCTTTCCCACGCTCACCAGGTGGGAAGACAGAGGTAACGATAGCAACACTTGTCCCAAAGATCATGGCACTCCCGATACCCTGGACGACTCGTAGTCCAATTAGCAGTTCTGTTGAAGTAACCATAGTCATAATTAAAGACGAAATGCTGAAGATCGCAATACCACAGAGAAAAACCTTCTTCCTTCCATAAATGTCAGCGATTTTTCCGAAAGGAACAAGAAATAGTGCTGATGAAAGGAGATATGCAGTAGCAACCCACGAGAGGGAAATTGAGTTCATATGAAATTCATTCCCAATTGCGGGCAAGGCAATATTTACTGCCGAACCATCAAAAGGAGTAAGAAATCCCGAAAGTATCGCAATGAAGAGCACAATCTGTTTCTCTATACCACCAACAGGAGCATTAGGAGTATGGCAGATTTCCGGGGTTTTGGTAGAGAGTCCGGAGTTAATTTTTTCTATTTCCATGTATATCACTAATTAGAAGGGTCATTATCTGTAGTCTGCACAGTGTCAGAAAAATCGTATCGATTTCTTTGAAGGATAGATTACTTCAGAGGCAATTTCCTTCATAATACTTTTCCTAATTATGATTGACTAGCCGGCCATTAGTGCAACTTGTTTCTGGTTTTGATCAAATTTTTCTAAAAAATTTGTGGTCAAGCCTCCCCCGGAAAGGTTGCGAGTAAGCCTTTTGTGAAAATATTTACAATAAACTTGAGAACATAAATTAAACTATGAGAATGAATAATTATTAAAAAGGGACGCTTCGGAATTAAGATTACCCGCAAATTTTACCTTCAGTACTGTTTAAAATCGCATAGCGCTCAAAAGAAATTAATGGTTCAGAAGAAGTAATTTAAGATTAAATTTACAGCTTAAGGTTAAGCTTTCAAAAATTAAAAGAATGAAAATCATAAGAACAAACTTAGAAGATGAAGGCGATCAAGTTAAATATATAAATTGACGGATTAAGTCGTAACTCTATGTTTATATGAAAACTAGGATGGATTAAGCCATTTAATTATGAGTTGTTAAACTCTAAGCCATTATTAAATTATGAGTTGTTAAACTCTAAGCCATTAAGTTATGGCTGTATGAAGATTATAGAGGTTATAGACTTACAATGAATGAAATAATTATCTGGATATTAATTGTACTCTGCCTGACGCAGTCCGCTATTTTCTCAGGTATGACAATCGGGCTTTTCAGCCTTGGAAGACTCAGGCTTGAGATTGAGGCAGAAGCAGACAATAAAGAGGCTCTCAAGATTCTGCAAATCCGGCGGGATTCCAACTTCCTGCTGACGACACTACTCTGGGGAAATATAGCTGTAAACGTTCTAATTGCTCAGCTTACAGGTTCCGTGCTGACAGGGGCCGCAGCTTTCCTCTTCTCTACTTTCGTAATAACCAGTTTTGGAGAGATTGTCCCCCAGGCATATTTTTCCCGAAACGCCCTGTCACTCGGAGCAAAGCTAACTCCTCTGGTTCGCTTCTACCAGATGCTGCTTTATCCAGTAGCCAAGCCCACAGCTCTTATTCTTGACTGGTGGTTAGGCAGGGAAAAACTCGAACTCTTCAAGGAGCAGTCTATGCGGATTATGCTTGAAAAGCACATAGAGTCTGGGAAGTCCGATATCGGCGCTTTTGAAGGGATAGGAGCCCTGAACTTTCTTTCCATAGACGATGTCAACATTTCCGACGAAGGCTCGCTAATAGACCAGAGAAGCATAATCTCTCTCCCGGTGGAAAATAACCGTCCGGTATTTCCTTCTTTCAAAAGGGAACCAACCGATCCTTTTCTGCAAAAGATAGAAGCCTCCGGGAAAAAATGGGTAGTCATTACCAACCCTCAGGATGAGCCTGTCATGGTGCTTGATGCGGATGGTTTCTTGAGAGATGCAGTCTACAAGAAGGGCCCATTCATTCCGCTTTCTTATTGCCATTTCCCGGTCGTTGTGAGATCTCCTAAGACCAGGCTTGAAAAAGTAATTAGGCAATTCAAAGTGTATCCGCAATATCCTGAAGACGATGTAATTGACCAGGACCTTATCCTTTACTGGGACCAGGAGAAAAGAATTATTACGGGCTCGGATATTCTTGGCAGGTTGCTGCGGGGAATTGTAGTGGAATGTGAACTGCCATCAGGATGTGAACTGCCTGTTCCGCCTTCCAAACCCGGAGTTGTCCGAGGGAGAACTCTGAGAAGAGGAAAGAAAAAAGAAAGCGAAAAACAGAAAAAAGAATAAAAATAGAAAAGGGAGTAAAAAGGAGTAAAAATAGAAAAGGGAGTAAAAAGGAGTAAAAATTGCAAAAGAATCTTTTTACTCCTTTTTTAGTTCTTTATACCCTTTTTACTTATTTTATTTCTTGTCTCTACTCTTTTTATCCGTTTATTAATCTTCGTATGCAGGAAGCGTTATAACGCCTATCTCCGGAAGTGGGTAACCCACAGCGAAGTGGTAAAGGTCCTGGAACTCAAGTCCTTTGAGCCCTATGGCGTCATGCAAAGGATCATCGAAGAAACACCCAATCCCGCAGCCTCTGAGGCCATTTGCTTCGGCTTCAAGGTAAAGAAGTTGTCCTAGAATTCCGCATTCCCAGAAAAGGTAAGGATATATCCAGGCTCCGAATCTGTTCAAAGGCTCTTTGAATTCCGAGAGCATGCAGGCAGTAAAACAGGCATCGGCAGCTTTTCGCTGGGCACAGGAAAGCTGGGCTGCAAAAGAGTGCAGGGTTTCTTCCATCAGCAGGTAAAACTCAAGGTCTGAAGGGCAATTTTTCGGTTTTTCCCATAAAAAGTCAGGCCTGATAGCAGCTTTAAATCTCTCTTTTTCCTCGGGTTTGCGAAGGAAAATATAAAGTCCAGGAAGAAGATCCTTTACGCGGTTTACGAACAGAAGCAGGTGAGTAAAGGAACCAAAAGCAAGGGTATTGAAAATCGGATTATTTTCCGGAAGGGTTCTTTGCAGCATTGCATAGAAAATTTCTTTTTCCATGTATGCGCTATTATCCATTTCAATAGCGCTTCTCCTTCCGCGGATAACGCTGCGTAGGGGCACGGTTTCGAGTTCGGGCCGGTTCTTAAAACTGCTGGATTTCAGGGATGAGATGGCTTGCATTCCGGATTTCATTTTTTCTTCTGCTTCTTCTTTATTCTCAAAGTAATCTGTTCCCTTCTTTTGAGCTGCTGAGGCTGCCTTTTCGATACCAACCCATTCAACATGCTCTGGGCTTAAACTGTTAGGAACGCCTTCCCAGGAAAGATTCCTAAAAGTAGGAATAGCGCTGGAAGGAATCCTGCCTCTGTTACAGGTTTCTCCTGCCGGATAGACCGCAAGCAGACAGGCAGGCTCCTGTTTTTCAGGGCCTTTCTCTTCGGAGATGCCAAGAAGCACTGCAATTTCTTCTGAACCCATGTCAGCAAGAAGGCTTGTTTTCCAGCCGAGCCCGGCAGCAGCAAAAGTGAGCGCAGCAATTGCATGCCCCAGATCATGCTGTGCATATCGAAAGGCTCTAAGTCCGTATTTCCAAGAAACTCGCCAGAAAATTGAACTAAGGCCTACGAAAAAAGTGCCTTCAGGAAAACCCGAACTTAGCAGCTCCCAGGTTTTCCTAGGAAATTCGGCTCTTAGTTCAAGGGCATGAAGCAAAGGAGCATAATGGAAGACAGACGGATTTTTCAGAAACCCTTTAACAGGGCCGGAGAGAAGGTAAACCTCGGCAGGATGAAGGTTTCCGCTTGAGGGATTGACACGAAGAGGCCATTTTGTACCTCCTGCCATTTTCCAGGCAGAGATGGCAAAACTGTCAAAAAAGAGCCTGGAAATCGATTCCGCATTCAACTCAAACGGCTTTAGTTTTTCCGGTGAGAAAGCCTGTTCATAGGCAGGAAAAAGCTCAGCTTTTATTTGCTCATCGCTCCAGATTTCCAGATTTAAAAGTCGAGTTCCATGATAATTAAGGAAGGGATCTGGCTTGAGAGGCAGATCCAAGTGGTGAGGACCCGGAGCATAAGCTTTAAAGTTGTGTTTACTTTCCTGGTGATAAGCCAGTATGGTTTCAAGTTCCACTGTCATAATAAGCACACCCGATAACCGGAGAGATCGAATTCTCAGACAACTTTTTCGGTAAAGAAGATCTGCTTTTTCGATGAAGGAGATCTGTATTTTGGATCTTTGATGAGAATTAAGCTTTTTTCAGGGCCTCAAGTATGGCTTTTCCAAAAGCCTCAGCACTTGCAGGATCTCGCCCTGTGACCACCCTACCCGAAATCACCACCTCCCTGTCCAGATAGACAGCTCCATGTTCCTTAAGTTCGCTGACCGTATCCGGGCTTTTGAAGACTGTGCTCTCTTTGCCCTTCAAGATACCCGTTCTTGCCAGTACCACAGGGGAAATACAGATTGCTGAGATTACTTTTTTCTGGGCATCCGCTTCCTTTAAGAGTTTCTGCAGAGCTTTGTTATCCCACAGGTATTTTCTTGAACCTGAGCCTCCTGTGATTACTATTGCATCGTAGTCGTCAACTCTGGCGTCCGAGATCTTGATATCAGGCTTGGTTGTGCCTCCGAGCATCCCTTTTGCAGTTTTCGTAGCTTCGGCTGCAACAGTAACTTTTACTCCTGCAGCCTCAAAAATCTGTTTTGGAACAAAACATTCCTCGTCTCTGAACTGTTCTTGGGCGATTACAATTAGGATCTTCTTGCCTTCGTATTCGGTTTCTGTCATGTGGGAATCTTCCTGTAAGCTTGAAAATTAAGAATCGAATAAATAAGAAGTGAAATGGTGCAGTAACCCTGTTCCTAAAGGATATGTTCATGAAAATATAAATGGATGCTTCTTATAAGGATAAGGAACCGGAGGAAAAGTGAAAGGAACCGAAAAATGGAGTAAGAGCTTAAGAAAGTATTTAAGAAACTTGAAAAAAGAAATAAAAAGCTGAGAATGCCTGAAAAACAATGGAAGGAGTCTAAGAACTTCTGAATAGATTTAAGGAAAAAATCAGTTATAAAACATGTTACACATCCAATTAAGTTAAAATTAAATACAGAACTGCTGAGACTCCTGCCCCTGTAAATGTTGCCGCGAAATTGACTCCGCTGTTTGAAAGCACTCCCCTTTTCTGAAGTGTAGCCCCAAGGAGGCTGTCCACATTTGTCCCGAAAAATCCTCCTGCCGTTGTAATGAGGACTGTTAGTATAAAATTGTCCGATACTCCTAATAAATATGCAAGGATTCCTATTACTGCAGAACCGAAGATTGCAGCGAGTTCGCCAAGCAACGAGACAGCCCCGTCGACTCCAGGTTCCGAAAGTTTAAGAGTTGTTATCATTCTTGGCCTTCCTTTTGCCGTTGTTCCTATTTCACTTGCCAGAGTATCTCCAGTAGCTGTTGCAACCGTGCCCATATAAGCATAGACGATCGGAAGGCCGTACTCCGGGAAAACTCCATATGCTACTGCAAGGGCAAGGGCTGCCGTACTGTTTGAGAATACATTTTCGTAACTCCTGATACCGTCTTTAGCCTGTGCAATCCCTATGGATTCTTTGTACGTGTACTTGTATCTTGTAAACCCACCTCCTAGGATAAAAAACGTGAGCAAAAGCAGGAACCAAGAAAGTCCGCTGAAAACGATTATTAGGACTCCCAGAAGAGCGGCACTCAGGAGGGCAGAGACATCTGCAATCTTCGCCCTGTAAGCCAGCACACCCAAGAGAAACGAAAATAAAAGTGCTACGAGCATTTTTTCAGGGGGTACCCAATATCTAAACTCCTCAAAAATCCACATCGTCATGCCTGCGCCTAGCGGCACGGAAATATTCTTATCTATTTTGGAGGGGATTGACTCGAATAGAGAACCTGTAACTGCCCCGATCACAGCTATGAAGAAGATAAGATTATATGAGACCGGAAGATCCTGCCAGTAGACAATCCAGCTTGCAGCAAAGAATGCGGCAGCAATCCGAAGTGCCAGGAAAGCCGAACTCCAGAATATTGAAAAACTCCTCTTTTTGATTCTGCTCCGCCTCAAATTATAATCAGGTGCGGTATCTGTTTCCGAAAAAGAGGTTTTATGGTTTCCTACTGCCGCAATCGCAAACGCGGCAAGTACTATGTAGAAAGGATAGGTGTAAGAAGAGCCTCCCGAGATCACGGAAACAAAGAGCATTAGAACTAGGGAAAAAGCAAGGCTGGTAACATCTCTGCTGTAGGAAATGAAGTTTCCTGAAAACCTGATTCCCAAGAAAAGAATGATAGATAGGAGAAAAAGAAGATTCACCCCTGCAAAGGGAGCTATAAGAATGAGCAAGAGATATAGGATATGCATTACAGGAATTCTCGAGTAGGAATCCCCCCTCTTTAAAGATCGGGCAGCTCTGTTCATTGTAAACATCTTTTGTTTTTACTCATTCTGGGAAACTACATAGAATAGGATTGTCTTTATAAAAAGATAGCTGTTCTTCTTTCAGAGACAATTTAAAAGATACATATCAAAATTTAAAAATATTTGTTTTAGCAATCGAAGCCGGGAAGAATTTAAACAAACCCTTTAAGTCCTTTAGAAATTATCCAATGAGTAAAAACTTTTGCCTCACGTTTATTTTTCAAAACTTTCTCAAAATATACTTAACAAAATCCGGATCCATAAATATAACCAGGAATAGATTAGTATAATAACCGGCAAACTGCGTGCTATAATTGGTGGTGAGGAGAAAGTATGGAAAACTACGACCTTATTATAATAGGTACAGGTTCTGCAATGAACTATATAAATCCTATTATTGACTCGAACCCGAAAATTAGAATTGCTGTCATCGACAAAGACGAACCAGGCGGGATCTGTCTTACCAGAGGGTGTATTCCTTCAAAAATCCTGCTATATCCTGCAGAACTTATAAGGGAACTGGAAACCGCATCTACTTTTGGAATTAAACTTGAAATAAAGAACATCGATTTCCTTGCGATTATGGAAAGGATGCGCAGAAAAATAGGAGAAGATATAGAGGCGATAAAGGAGAGTTTGGCCGACAACCCCTATCTTGACTACTATCATGAAAGTGCAGAGTTTATCGCGCCTTATACCCTGAAAGTCGACGAAAAAACCCTTCACTCCGAAATAATCTTCCTCTGTACCGGCTCAAAACCTGCGATTCCACCTGTAAAAGGCCTTGAAGAAGCAGGATACCTTACAAGCGACACTGTACTTAAACTCACAAAATGCCCAAAAAAGCTCGCTATCCTGGGAGGGGGTTATATTGCAGCCGAATACGGGCATTTTTTTTCAGCAATGGGAGCCGAGGTCACGGTTATCGGGAGAAATTCCCGGTTTCTTCCGCAGGAGGAACCCGAGATCTCCAGACTTGCTAGTATGAAAATGTCGGAATACATGCAGATCCTTACAAACCATGAAGCCATAGAAATTCAAAAAGAAGGCAACGGGCAGAAAACGGTTACCGCAAAGGAAAGAAATTCGGAACAGGAAGTGAAAATCACTGTAGACGAGATTCTCGTGGCAACAGGCCGAGTTCCGAATACCGATATTCTCCACCCCGAAAGAGCCGGGATCAAAACAAACATCCACGGCTGGATTCTGGTGAACGAGTATCTTGAGACCTCCCAGCCGAATATCTGGGCATTTGGGGACGCAAACGGAAAGTACCTGCTAAAGCACGTAGCAAACTACGAATCAGGGATAGTGTATCTCAATGCGATCCTGAAAGAAAAAGTAAAGGTGGACTATCATGCCATACCTCATGCCGTTTTTTCCCACCCTGAAATCGCCGGAGTAGGTATGAAAGAACGGAGAGCCATTGAAAAGTATGGGGAAGAGAGAATACTCATAGGCCTCAAGTTTTTTGAGGATACTGCGAAAGGATCAGCCATGGAGATCAGGGATTATTTCGTAAAGGTGATCCTTGATGCGGAGGAAGGAAAAATTCTGGGAGCTCATATAATAGGCCCACAAGCCTCAGTCCTGATCCACCAGATAATTCCTCTCATGTATACAGAATCAGGAAGTCCTGAGCCAATAATGCGGGGTATGGATATTCACCCGTCCCTGAGTGAAGTCGTAACCAGGGCCTTTTATTCGCGGCTGCCGCCTGAACACTATCATCATTTCCTAAAACATATCGGGCTTGAGGACTGAAAAATCTCTACCTGCTTGACGAATTAAAATCCCTGCTTGCTGATAACTGAAATCTCTATCTATTTGGGAACTCAAAATTTCTGCAACTTTTTATTCACACCTATTTTTTAATAAGGTCAAAAACCCACCTGCTGATGCCTGGGGCAACGCTTCCGGCTCTCCTGTAGAGTTCCACTCCAAGCCCCATTTTTTCATAATCCTTAATTAGTTCCGGTATCTGGGACTCGGCTTTGAAAGTGTAGAAGTGAATGTACCCTCCTTTCCTGACAAGTTTCGAGATTTCGCCAAGAAAGTGATCCATACCGTAAGGAGTTGGGACAATAGCTCTGTCAAAGCCATTTTCAGGAAACTGAAAACTTTCATTTTCATTTTCCTCAAGACTCAGGTATACGGGCAGATCAGAAAAAGCCTTATTTGCTGGCACTTCACCGGCTTTTGTAGAATTAAACATATGGGAAACTTTTTCAAAATCATCCTGGATAACGGCTATTTGACCTTCAAGCCTGTTAATCCGAATATTTTCCCGCAGACAAGCGCAGGCGTCGGGATTTATTTCAATAGCGTATACCTTTGCTCCTTTTCCTGCGGCAGGAAGCACAAAAGGGCCGACTCCGGCGAAAGGAATTATAATGTGTTCACCAGAGGTAATTTTTGAGGCTATCCGCCTTCTCTCAGAGTACAGACGGGGATTAAAAAAGACTTTTTTGACATCCAGCTTGTAGATATAGCCATTTTCCCTGTGAATGGTCTCAGTAGTTTCCCCAAGAAGAAGCTCAAAATCCGCAACCCTGTGCTCACCTTCAAGTTTGCTCACCTTATTAAGCACAGCTCGCGTGTTGCCTCGCATGGAAAACAGCTTCGAAGCAATAGCTTCTTTATAAGCTGAAAGTTCCGGAGGAATCGAGATTACGGCTACATTCCCTATGTAATCAAAACGTTTTGGAACTATCTGAAGCAGGGGCTCTTCAACTATTCCTTTCATCTCATCTCGCAAACTCACTCTCTTTCTAAAACTCATTCAGAATACCTCTGCATATCAGATTTTAAATATTAAATTTTAACATTAAGATAATAGTTCCAGATTTTAGTTCCGCTTTTAAGAAGAATTTCAATATATGCTTTTTGTTTGGGAAAGTGTAGAAAAGTATGGAAAAAGATAAAACCCGGAAGAAACCTTAAACGGTTATTTCCTATTTCAGGTAGGCTTATTTCCCCATGAAAATTATTATAGAGACCCCAAAGTATAGTTTCTGGAAATACAATAAGACAGAAAAAGGCTATGAAAGAGCTTTCTTTTCCCCCCTGCCCACAATTTTCAATTACGGCTTTGTAGAAGGAACTGAAAGCGCAGATGGTATGGAAGAAGATGTGGTGGTGCTGGGACCCCGCTTGCCTAGAGGAAGCACACTTGAAAGGGAAGCTTTTGACGGTATAGTCAAGTTCCTGGACGATTCGGTCAGGGACGATAAGAAAATAATATACATCAGCGGGCTTCGTTCTCCTGTCCTGCTTGCTTTCCTGCTTGCTTATTACTTCAGGCTTTACGCTCTTTTTAAAATCTTCCTGTATGCTTTTCGCGAGAGAAGAATTTCAACATGCAGGTTTGAAGGAATCGAATTCCGAAAATTGCGCTGAGATTTTTAGAGATCCACCTTTAATTTTCAACTCTTTCGTCTATCTTTAGGCTTACACCTTACTTTTAGACTCATGCATTTTACTTTTAAACTCATAATTTAAATCCACTTCAGGTCCATTTTCCCTGGCGAATCTTAACTGAATTAAGCTTCACTTTCTATAAGATATTTGAGCATACGCTTTAAAATAGTATTATATGTCAGAGTTAATGGAACTCAATAATTAATCCTGATTTACAAAGGAGAGTAAAGACAAATTCCCTGGATGCTAGGTCTAAAGAATTATATAAACAGTGTGTATAATAAATTAGAGAGTTCCTCGATCTTAATTTATCTCAGGAAAACTTAGAAAAGTACTAATAATTTAAAGAAGCTTAAAAAAAGGGTGCTTTAAATATGCCTTTTCATGTGATGCTTATCCCGACCCTTGGTTGTCCTGCTAACTGCAGCTATTGCTGGAGTTCCGAAGAAAAGTCCCCGATAATGAGCATTGAAACGATAAAAGAAGTGGTTGAATGGCTTAAAATATTCAGGGGAGATTCGGTTACTTTTACCTTCCACGGCGGAGAACCGCTTCTGGCAGGGGCGGAATTTTATAGGGAAGCACTGCCACTCCTGGTTGATGGTTTGAGCCCCAGGAGAATAGCTTTTGCGATACAGACAAACCTATGGAAAATGACTCCAGAGATAGCTGAAATTTTTGCAGAATATGGAGTTCCTATAGGCTCTAGCCTGGACGGTCCAAAAGAACTTAATGACCTTCAGAGGGGAAAAGGATACTACGACAAAACCATGAAAGGCTATGAAATTGCCAGGGAACATGGGCTTGATGTGAGGTTCATTACCACTTTCACATCTCATTCCGTAAAATATAAGGAAGATATTTTCAATTTTTACCTTGAAAAAGGTTTAACTCTCAAGCTGCACCCCTGCCTGCCTTCTTTAAAAGGTGACAACCCTGAGAAATGGACGCTTTCTCCCGAGGAATACGGGGAACTCTTAATCTATCTTCTTGATAAATATCTGGAAAACTTGGGCCAAATTGACGTTATGAACATTGATCACCTGTGCAAATGCGTATTTACAGGCAGGGGCACGGTCTGTACTTATGTTGACTGTATGGGAGATACCTTTGCTGTCGGCCCTGAAGGAAACATCTATCCTTGCTATCGCTTTATTGGAATGCCCGAATATGTGATGGGGAATGTTTATGATCGCCCGACCATGGCAGACCTTGCTCAATCCGAAGCCTGGAAGAAAATGCACCAGTATAAAGAATATGTGGATACTGCATGTGGCAAATGCGCCCATATCAAATACTGCAGAGGCGGATGCCCGTACAATGCAATAGTTCCCACAGGCGGGGAAATAAAAGGCGTTGACCCGCACTGTGCTGCCTATAAGATGATTTTTGATGAAATAAACAAGCGTGTCAACGAGGAAATGTTCGGGGGCTCAGGTATGGATGATATGTTCTCGCCCGGCAGTATGAGACCTTCAAAACCCGGAATAATGTCCCTCATGCTTAAGAAACTCTGAAACAAGCTTAGAAACAAGTTTGAAACAAAATTATAAACAAGCTTATGTACGAAACTTCTGAATTAATTATGCTTTCAAAATAAAGAAGAATTTTAGCGGTGTTATTAATGAAAAACAATTTGAAAATCATAGCAATGCTTCTTTTCATTGCTACTATTGTTTTTGCAGCCGGCTGTGCTGAAAAGACAACAAATCCAGAAAATGAAACTCCAAGTGTTTCAAACCAAACCGCTCCAACAGTAGTTACAACGTCTTCACCTGTTAAAACATCAAACGTTACTGAAACAGCTAACGATACTGTAATAGAAAGTGATTACATTGAAAATATAACAACATCTGAAACTACAACAAAGCTTCAAATCAGGAAATCAACTTATGTAGCTCCGCATCAACCCAGTTCGGAAGCAAATCAAATAACTTATACTTCATACAACAGTAAAAACAATACCCCGGTTGTTTCAAATAAGCAGGGTACTCTGAAGATTATATCGAGTGGAACAAACACGACTCAAGAAAATACAACTCAGGGAAACACGACTCAAATTGGCGATCCATCCCTCGAACAGAAAATCACTCAGAATCACACATCCACTAATAAATCTATAGGTATCTAAACTACAAGAAAGAACTAAAGCGTCTATCAGTAGCAGTGAAAATAACTGTTTACTGATATCATTTTCGATATGCTATTATGACTTTTCACATAGGTTCTTAATGTAAGGATAATGTGATTTTTCCATTTTTATCTTTTATCTTGAAATTATTCCTCTTTAGAATGTTTTATTATCCTGAAGCTAAGTTAACTTAAGGAATGTTTTTAAAAATGCCCTAAGTTTAGATTTTCAGATAATACCCCTAGCATTAAAGACAATCATTACTCAGGGATAAAAGATGAAAAGGAAAATTACATCAACAATAGAGATTGCCACTTTTTCGATTCCACTTTCATCTATGACAACGCCTAATAAAGTGCGTAGACAACATATTCTCATAAGAGCTCTGAGAATAACGGCATTTGCGATTTTAACACTGGTGAGTGTAGCAGGTGCAGCTCCGTTTGCATATGTAACGAGTATAGGAATCGACACCGGTACTGTTTTTGTGATTGACACAGCAACTGACAATCTTACAGCCGTAGTGCCTATAGAAGGCTGGGCTGGAGAAGCCGCAATCAGCCCTGCAGGAACAAAGGTATATGTGACGGATATATCAGGAATCAGCACCACTATCTCTATAATTGACACAGCGACAAATACGGTTGATGCAGTAGTAGACGTAGGAAGTTATCCTCGGAAAATTACAGTTAACCCGAAAGGATCAAGGGTTTATGTGACGAATCGTTACAGTAGAGTGGATGATAATAGCAACAATGTCTCTGTAGTTAACACAGTAATTGGCACATCCACAAACACTGTAATGGACCCAATTAATATGGGGCTGAGCACTTATGACATTGCATTCTCCCCTGATGGGAAAAAAATCTATGCTACGAACAGTCGCAATAACACTACTTCTGTAATTGACGCAACTACAAACAAAATTATAGCCGCTGTATCTGTAGGAGACTATCCGACTGATATTGCAGTTAGCCCTGATGGAAATAAGGTTTATGTGATTAATTCAGGCAGTAACAATGTTTCTGTAATTGACACAGCTACAAACAATGTTACAGGAAGTGTACCTGTAGGAAACGGTCCTGGTGATATTGCAGTCAGTCCTGATGGAACCAAAATATATGTGACAAACTCTGGTTCCTACGATGAACAGGGTAACACTGTTTCTGTAATTGATGCGGTTACAAACAAAGTTATAGCTACAGTGTATGTAGGAACAGCTCCTAAGGGAGTTGCAGTCACTCCAGATGGAAAAAAGGCATATGTAGCGATCTCTAACGGTTACTCCAGTGACTACAAAGATAATGTCTCTGTAATTGACACAGCCACAAACAAAGTTACAGCGACTGTGAATACAGGAAAATATACTATGAACTATCCTGTTGGAGTTGTCATTGGGCCTATTATAAAACCTAATGAACCTTTTATAAAATCTAACATAACTGATCAAAGCACAAAGGCAACCTCTAATGAAACTTATCCGAGTACAATGGTGACTTTAAATACAACTGAAAATATAAGCGTTGAAGAGACTAACTTGCCATCATATGAGGAAAAAATGTTATCGAGCTAAATAATTCAAACAATAACAGTAATAATGATATTAATAATTCCAAATCTGATAATGGTAGTAACTCAAGTGGAAATGAATCGAGCAAAAATAACTCTACCCCAGGCTTTGGATTATTAGGCGGTTTGGCCTGCCTGTATGGTGGATGGAAACTCAGGAAGAAGTAACTTAAGACTTGAATAATCGAAGGTGCTGGCAACTTGTACCTTAAGTCGTAGATCTTGTCTTTATTTGTTGAGATGAAAGAATTATAGATTCCTACGAATCAGAAATAAAGAACAGTTATATCTAAAGAATCTGCTTTGTTTTTAAGATAGTTTATATATATCCACTTCCAAAATTAAGCATATGGACGAGGGTAAAATCAAGAATACGATCACTAGAAGTTTTGAACTTCAGGACTACAGAATAGAAGGAACTGAACTTTCCGGGTTCTGGGCGGATTTAACGAGCAAAGAAGAATTGATAGTTGAGGTAAATTACAGCCCTGAAAATGAAAAGTTTTTCAGTCCCGCAGAAATCGAAAAACTTGTCCTGGAGATTTGCAGCAAATGTGGTAGCTTTGAGGCTCAACTTCCCGAAAATATAAAATGCGAGGTTACCTTCAAAAATTTAGGTGAAGTAGTTTACAAAACCGGTCAGCCTGATTTTGAACTGGAATCTAGGGAGCTTGAAGAACTTCAGGTTGCTTACCGCTTCTACGTTGAATATTATATATAATTGTTAAATATATAATATAATTAAATATAAAACATATGAATTTGAGTTTTTTCCAAATATGAGAGATTGAGTTTTTTCCAAGAAGGGATAAATCTACGACTAAAGATCTGAAAAAAGCCCTCCTGCAGAAATGCGAAAGTATGGATATACCCATGGTTGGGATCGCCGGTGTTGAGAGATGGAATAACCCTCCTTTTTTGCCGTGGATACCTGAAGAATTCTATCCTCAATCTATATATCCGGAAGCAAAATCAGTGATAGTTATCGGCTTGCCGGTTCCTCTACCGGTGTTGGAGACATCTCCCTCAATATATTACCGCGAACTATACAAGACTGTAAACACCTTATTAGACCAATACACATATCGACTTGCCAACTTCCTGACCGATAGAGGATATCCATCTATTTTCGTACCTAGAGACGGATATGGAAGCATTCAGGTACTCCTCGAAAATCCCATTGCCTTCTTTTCTCACAGGCATGCTGCTTTTCTCGCTGGACTAGGAACCTTTGGGGTAAATAATACGATCCTTACACCAGAGTACGGTCCCAGGATCCGTTTCGGCTCAATTCTGTCCACAGCTGAGCTTCCTCAAGATCCAATGTTGGAGACTGAACTTTGCACCCGCTGTATGCGTTGTGTAAAAATGTGCCCATCGAATGCTCTTGATAAGGAAGATTACCCCAGCGGACTGACAGATAAGAAAGCCTGTTCCTCTTATAGCGCTGAATTAAACAAGCGTCACATTTCGCCGTGTGGTATATGTATCAAGGTCTGTCCAATCGGAAATGATAGAGCGGTATATAAAAGAGACAATGCTGCGATATATGAAGATAAGGATCTTTTTGACAATTATCACAAAGCCTGGAAGCATGTAAGATCTTATGGCGGAAAATTATAAGCTGTGACAGAATGGATCTTCTTAATTATTACGAAGAACTTTCATTTGCTATGAATTTTAAATTAATTAAAAAATAAGTTATACATTATATGTTTGGATACTATATAATTAAGTGCTGGAGAAGTAGTAACTTGTCTTATGACCTAGAAAAAGATAATCCATATTGGAAACTATTTCATGAACTTGCTATTCAAATGGAGGAACTTGATACTAAGAAGTTGGATTATAATCGTTTCAAACTGTTATAAGGTACACTTTAAAGGGCTATCTGATTCTTAGGATAAAGTAGGTAAGGATCTGCTTTTAACTAAGTATGAGGCACTGTATGAATTAGATAAACGAAGAAGGCTTTGGCGCAAACATTTCTCATTGCTCGCAGTGGAGTATGCCGGGATAAGTTTATTTATATTGTCAAAATACGGTTTATGCTTCTTGGAAAGGCTTTTTAGCCTTCTTTCTATCATCATTCAGGACATCTAATCAGCTATTCTGTTTCTAATTCTTTTTTCTCACATATTCAATACTTAGTTTTTCACATAATATATATTAATAGTTATATATTTACTTGAAGAGACCTGCTTTATATTCTTCAGTAAAAACCTGGGCTCTTCCTCTTAGCTTGAATTTGGTGGGATACAGTTTATGACAATCAATATTAAGAGGTTGGATATAAGAAAAACAGCATTTTTTCTAAGTCTTGCTGGTTTGGTAGTATTAATCTCTGCAGGAATGTCTACAGGCATCTGCGAGAAAAAAGTTCAAGATGTTATTCCTGAAAACGGCACGACTATTTTGTTACAGGTGCCTGATGTGCGTCAGAGCACAAACTATTCGTGTGGAGTTGCATGCTTTCAAGCTGTGATGAGTTATTGGGGTGGCGAAGATCTGAGAGAGGACCAGTTAATTGAGTTCCTCAATACTACGTATGAGGGTGCTGACCCCGAAGACCTTGTGCAGGGAGCAGAGAAAAAAGGGTTCAGGGTCGAGATTAGAGAAAACTTAACACTGGATGATCTGAAAAAGTCCATTGAGGAAGGCGTTCCAGTAATAGTTGGAGCTCAGGCCTGGAAAGAGGAGAACCAATCCTGGGAAACAGATGACAGCGGTCACTATATGGTGGTCATAGGCGTTGATAATAAAAATGTATACCTGGAAGACCCTTCAATACTTGGCAGCAGAGGGTATATTCCACGTGATGAGTTCATAAAGCGCTGGCACGACCAGTCCGGATCTTCTACAAACGAAGAAATTAGAAAATACGTTCATATGGGAATCTTTATTCGTGGAGAAAGGCCTGAAGAAAATCCTGAATTCATGCATGTGAACTAATTAGGTGTCAGTGTGCGAGCATATCTGAAGCTAGAAGAAGTTAAAAGCCTAGAGAAAAGATGGAAACTTTTTTCCAGCTCATCAATCTCAATCAAGGCTAGATCTGTTTCTCAGCCTGGCATAAGAGGTCTGAAAGGGAAGAGTTAAAACAAAACTTGCTGGAAATCAAGAAGTTTGTAAACAAAGTTCAGGAAAACAAATTCCACCGTGTTCCTAAATACCGTTGATGATTCCACCAATCGGCTCGGTTTCGATAAGGCCAGACATCCTGCCTCACATACCCTGAACAAGGATAGAATTACTGGAAATTACTGTTCCTGCGCCTTCACAGGCTGTTACTGTTGTGTCAAGCAATCCTCTTTTCAGGCCCGTCATCATAATTTCGCTAGCGTCAAACCATACAAAATCCTTGAGTTCCAGCTTGCGTTTATCAGTGAACATCCCGAAATCGCTTATTCTAAACTCCATGTTCATCTTGACTTCTTCCGAATTTATCTTCTGAATTCCACGCAACTTGGCAAAGATAGAGCACCATTTAACTTCAGGCTCACCGACTTCAACGACTTTCCCATCCTTCACAATTACTCTTGTTTTTCCACTAATTCCATTATATGGGGCATGATTACACTTTTTTTAGCTTGACAAAATGCTTTTTTTAAGAAACATAAAAGTTAACGTTTTATGATTGCTTACGTGATAATTTATTGACTTTGGGCTTTTAATTCTACTTTTATCTATTTTCAAAGCATTTTGAATACTTCTTTGAATTTGGAATTTCTGATTATTTCATGTTATAAGCGAGACTTACTTATATGCAAGTAAGCGTTAGTATAATAACAGATAAATTTCGAAAATTTAAATAATTAGAAACTTAATGAGTAAAATTGAAGGTGATACGTTGACTGAATTTACTGTAAATTCTAATCTCTGTGGTTTTGTTCACAAGATACGTGGAAGCAAAAAAGGAAATAAAATTATTGTTGACATAGAAACCCCATGTGCAAAGGTAAAGAAAATTTCCCACATGGAAGTTCCCATGATGGAAATTATGGATATTAAAAACAATTATGTCATTGATAGGGCGCATGAAGCAGATTGTTCTGCAAATTGCCTTGTACCCTGTGCAGTACTCAATCTCTGCAGAATGGAGAGCGGTTTCCTTGCAAAATCTTTGGTAAAAAAAGCAGGTGGTCTCAGTATCGAATTCAACGAAGTCTAAAAATGTGTTTAATCATTAGTCTTACCCCTTAAACAACTTTTATTGAACTTATTATAGCCGACACTGAACTCGGCATTGAAAAAACAGCGCATCATAATGTGAAGTATATAGAAAAAAACTGTACATGCAATAAGAGATGATTTAATTATTTTTTACTACTTATCTCTTATTGTCTCTCTATCTTTGTTTCATTTACTTTATAATTTTTTATTATAGTTTATCGCCTAAAAATAAATTAGAGATATTCAGGGACAAGGATTTCTGTAACTCTGTAATTATCTATCCATCCAATTTCTTTTTGGAACCCGAATAGGCTCTCTCATCCGATAAATCGATGAACCATTTATTATATAGTAAGCACTATTCAACTAAATTATTTAACGGACACATATGTGGTTATGAAATGTATGAACCAGACTAATCAACAGATACTTCACTATGCAAGTATTTTTCTACAATCTAGGGGTTATAACGGATTTAGTTACAAGGATATTTCTCAGAAGCTGGGAATAAAAAATGCCGCAATTCATAATTACTATCCCAAAAAAGAAGATCTCGTTGCAGCTTTGCTCGAAGACAGCAGAAAGAAAATAACTGCAAATTTTGCTCAAGTAGTGGAGTCTGGAGGCACAGCCCGTGAGCAGCTTCAATCCTATTTTGATTACACATTGAAGGAGTTTGATGAAGGCAAATGTATCTGCCCTCCAGGCTCGATAATCCTCGATTTTGAGGAACTTCCAGAGAAGGTTCAAAAACAAGGTCTATTACTACTGGATGAAATATTAGTTTGGATTTCCACAGTTCTTAAAACCGGTCTGGAACAAGGGGAGTTTAACTTCTCTGGTTCTGTAGATGAACGGGCAGAATTAGTAGTCGGAATTTTAATAGGTACTAGGCAATTATCCAGTATAAAGGGGAGAAAAACGCTTGTCACATCGATTTATCTAATTAAATCCGATCTTGGTTGGAAAGATTGATTTTTCCCAAACTATCACTTACTTATATGTAAGTAATCATACAATCTAAAAGTCACCCTAAAGATAAAAATGAGCTTAAAGATAAAATGACCGATCTCGAAAAAACAATTACCTTAAAGAGAGGTATAGGACTTGCAATCTGCATGCTCATAGGCACAGGAATCCTTGCACTTCCCGGCCTGGCTCTCAGCGTGGGGAATGTCTATGAAGCAATCCTTGGATGGCTCCTTATAACCTTCGTTACCATCCCGAGAATTCAGATCTGCTCCAGGCTTGGCCTTAAATTTCCTTCGGCAGCCGGGCTTGCCGGCTACGCAGAAAAAGCAGTTGGTCACTGGGGCAGGTATTCGGTCTCATATCTTGTAAGCGGTTCTTATCTTTTTGGACTTCCTGCTATTGCTTTTATTGGCAGTGAATATATGCGGCAGTTTTTTAATCTTTCCGAATTGGGAGGAACCTTTTGTGCAATCCTTCTTTTAAGCCTGATGTTAATTTCAAACCTATTTGGGATAAGGGCTATCACTCTGATCAACTACTTAGCCCTGGCTGTACTTTTTTTGCTTATAGGACTGATTATTGTCTTTAACCTCGATTTTCTCGGTTCCGGGCTGAGTATTGCTGGAGAAGCTCTGAGTGGCCACGGAAACGTAGATCCAAAAATAGTGTGGAATGTTACGGCCTTGCTTTTCTGGGCTTTTCTGGGCTGGGAGAATCTTTCATTTTCCCTTGGAGAGATGAAAGACCCCGAAAAAAACGTTCCCCGCCTATACTGGTTAAGCTTTGTTCTGGTCGCTGCCATCTATGTTTTACTTGCCCTGATAAGCGTAGGAGCCAGTGCTACAGGAGTTTCCCTTAAGGGAGCTGCCGGTCTCTCCAGTCTGGTTCTTTTTACTCCAGGCGGAAGTTTTCTGATATGGATTATAATAGTAGTACTTGCAGCAAACGCATGTTCCTGGAACTTTACTGCTAGCCGTCTAATATATGCAGGTGGCAGGACAGGTGTTTTTCCTGAAGTGTTCGGAAAGCTCTCAAAAAGGAATATTCCACTATCCAGCCTTGTGACTCTATATGTCCTATCAGTTTCCCTGATTACAGGGTGCTATTTTTTCAAGGTTCCTATTACGTCTATGATGCTACTTGTAAACCAGAACTTTATTTTCCTTTGCGGCTTCATCATAATTGCTTACTGGAAAACAGAAATAGGCTGGCAGAAGTGGATCTTTTCGGTTCTTTCGCTTCTGTCTTTGAGCTTTCTGGCCTTAGGATTTACCTGGAAGGTCATATATCCGCTCTTTCTGATAGGGCTTGGCTACTTCAGGTTTACCGTAAAAAAGGAAGATATATTATCTTCGCAGGCAGTAGATTCAAAGTCCAGGCAGGAACCTGTACCCCTTGAAGACTCATAGGAATTAGAGAAGTTTTATGGGTCCAGCCTCTCTCTAAGCAAGGATCGGTAATGAAGCTTTTAAAACAGCTACCAAAAAAGAAAAAAGTACTCATGAATCATATTGGCATTGAAACTTATTATATTGGAATGTTTGGAAAATTCAAAACTGTTGTAACAAAACGCGAGATGGGTTCTTTGGGGAGTGGATCCACAATACTTGCAACCTACGATGGGTATAAAAAATGGTCTCCTAGGGGAATTATTATGGTAGGTATTGCATATGGTAAGCGTAAAAACATAGCAAAAATAGTTAAGGCAGAAAAAGCCAAAGGTATGATTAGAAGATAAGGAGTATGACAATGGAAGATATAACAATCCACGAATTTGATTTTGCCCTCATCAATGAATTTTTCACAGAGCTTGAACGGCAGGGACCCGGCAGTCCCGAAGAAACCATCAGGGCATTAGGTTTTATTGGAAATCTTTCAAACAAAACAAAAATTGCCGATTTAGGCTGCGGCACAGGCTTTCAAACAATGGTTCTGGCACAAAATACAGAAGCAACCATCACCGCCCTTGACCTTTACGCCGGCTCGATTGATAAACTTAACGCAACAGCCAGAAAACTTGGTCTGCAGAACAGGGTAAAAGGTATTGTCGGTTCAATGGATAATTTGCCGTTTCAGAATGACGAATTTGATCTTATATGGTCTGAGGGGGCTATTGCCAATATAGGTTTTGAAAAAGGCTTGAATCACTGGAAAAGCTTCCTCAAAAAAGATGGTTATATTGCCGTAACATATGAGTCATGGTTTACCGATGAACGCCCCGCTGAAATTGAGAAGTGGTGGTTGGACGCAGTTCCTGAAATTGGCACAATAGGGCATAATATTTCCATCATGCAAAAAACAGGTTATATTCCTGTTGCCGCATTTACGCTGCCTGAAAATTGTTGGATAGACAATTATTTTATTCCGCAAAAAGCAAGGCAAGAGGAATTCTTGAAAAAACATGCGGGAAATAAAACCGTTGAGGATATGATTGAATTTATGAAGCGTGAGGCAGACTTGTATTCAAAATACAAACAGTATTATGGATATGTATTTTATATTGGGAAGAAGATGTAAAATAATAATTGGTTTACGCCGCTACTTCGTATACCAGACCAGAAACTGCTTCGCCGCCATTTCCGTTGGAACGCATTGAAGAAATGACACGGCTTGTGGACGGTGATGGAAGCACGACGCTTAGATAGTTTATATTTTGTTTGGAGGTAAGTACAGGGATTTCAAAATGCCGCCTATAGTCCCACTCAAAATGCCGCCTATAGTCCCACTAAGCGACGCTTTGTTGTAGGTTAGCTCTCTATTTTCGGTTTTATTTTATGTTGTACATTGTATAAGAATGTAAAAATTCCTCAAAGCAAAAGATTGGCGATGTACTCGTTTCCTCTCAAATAATATCATATGAACCTGCTCGAATTGGTAAAAATAATATTCAATTCCGGGGACCTAGTACTCCTAGCAATCTGACTTTACTTAATCGTTTCAATAATGTTGATACATGGAAATTTCTTCTCCCTGATGGAACTCCTGCAAGACGAGAAATTGGTCTTATCCTGTCAGGTGAAAAGTTAATAGACGAACCTGAATTCAAAGCTTCCCTATTCAAGCAATATCCTCAAGCTGTTGGAGGAGAAATGGAAGGAGCTGGTCTTACCACGGCTTCTATACAAGTAGGATTGCCATGGATATTAGTAAAGAGCATATGTGACTGGGGAGATGGGAATAAACATAAAAAGCACCAACCGCTTGTAGCTGCAGCTGCGGCCTCACTAGTACATCATGTCCTCTCTCATAAAGGTGCTTTGGATGACTTAACTAAACGCTAATAACTTGAGCAATTTTTGTGCAAAATCCGTTTAAAATCCGTTTTTACTTTCGATGTAACATTTAGTAAATCCCCTCAAGCTAATTTCCTCTCAGGATATTTTTCCCTTAAGTCACTTTTCTCTCAAGCTACTTTGATCTCTTTCTCCAGCTTCTTTATCATTTCCCTTACCTGGATTGCCCGCTCGAAGTCCAGTCTGTCAGCAGCTTCTCTCATTTCGGTCTCCAGTTCTATAATCATATTGGGAATATCAGTTTTCGGGATGTGTTTTGTGTCGGTAATATCCACGACCTTTTCCCTGATGGGTTTCCTGATAGTTGTCGGAACGATGCCATGTTCCTTATTATAGGCAATCTGCATGGAGCGGCGACGTTCGGTCTCAGTAACGGCAGTTTTGATGGAATCGGTCATATTGTCGGCATACAGGACAACCTTCGAGCTGGCGTTCCGGGCTGCGCGGCCTATGATCTGGATCAGGCTTTTTGAGTTTCTAAGGAAACCTTCTTTATCCGCATCCAGGATTCCAATGAAACCCACTTCCGGGATGTCGAGCCCTTCCCTGAGCAGGTTTATCCCTACAAGGACATCGAACTTGCCAAGGCGGAGCTCGCGGATAATTTCAGTCCGTTCCATCGTTTTGATGTCCGAGTGCAGGTAGCGGGCTTTGATTTCGTTCCTGGCAAGGTACTCAGTAAGTTCTTCCGCAAGCTTCTTTGTCAGGGTGGTCACAAGGGCACGGTCTCCTCTTTCTATAATTTTCCGGACCTCCTGCATAACATCCCTGACCTGCCCTTCAAGAGGACGAATTTCTACTTCTGGATCAACAAGCCCTGTCGGGCGGATAATCTGTTCCACGATCTGAGCGGAGTGTTCCCTTTCGTAATCAGCAGGGGTTGCTGAGACAAAAATTACATTTTTCATATACTTCTCGAATTCATCGAACTTCAGAGGCCTGTTATCGTAGGCACTGGGAAGCCTGAACCCGTAATCGATAAGGCTCTTCTTTCTTGAGCGGTCTCCATTATACATCCCGTGAAGCTGTGGGATAGTCTGGTGGCTCTCATCGATTACCATCAGGAAATCCTCAGGGAAATAGTCAAGCAGGCAGAAAGGCTGTTCTCCTGGCTGCCTGTGGTCAAAATGCCGCGAATAATTTTCAATACCCTTACAACTGCCGGTTTCCTGGATCATTTCCATGTCATAAATCGTGCGCTGTTTCAACCTGTGAGATTCGAGCAGCCCGAGCTCAGGAAGGCGTTCCTCAAGCTCTTCGAGGATGGACTGAATTGCACTTTTCTGCTCCTCTTCAGGAATTACATAATGCCTGGCAGGGTAGACAAAGAAATAATCCATATCTTCCGTCCGCTGCCCTGTCTGTTTATCTACTTCGGCAATCCGGTCGATCTCGTCTCCGAAGAGCTCAATCCGGATAATATCGTCAAAGTACCCGGGAATAATATCAATAGTATCTCCTTTTACCCGAAAGCGCCCTGGCATAAGCTCAAGGTCATTCCTCTCGAACTGGATTTCAACAAGCTTTTGCAGGATTTCTTTTCTCTGAACCCTATCTCCAACCTTTAATTCAAACCCCAGTTTCTGGAAATTCTCAGGATTGCCAAGCCCGTAGATACAGGATACGGATGCCACGACAATAACGTCCTGGCGTGACATCAGGGAAGCAGTAGCAGCAAGCCTCATTTGCTCGATCTTTGGGTTAATCTGGGCATCTTTTTCGATATACTGGTCCTTGGCAGGAAGATAGGATTCAGGCTGATAGTAATCATAATAGGAAACAAAATACTCCACCCTATTTTCAGGGAAAAATTCCCTGAACTCATTATAGAGCTGGGCTGCAAGGGTTTTATTATGGGCAATAACAAGGGTCGGTTTCTTGATCTGGTTTATGACATTTGCAACAGTATAGGTCTTCCCTGACCCTGTTACCCCAAGAAGGGTCTGATACTGCTCCCCTTTTTTCAACCCGTCTACAAGCTCTCCAATTGCCTGTGGCTGAGAACCTTTTGGCTCAAAATCGGAAACCAGCTTGAACTGTGGGCTATCCCAATATCGGGCATCTCGCATTGTTTCGGAGATTTTTTGAGATGATGGCTGTGATGTTTGATCGGAAGAATTCATAGAATCAAGACCTAAACCTTGGTAATTTAAATCGTGGATACAATCGGCAGTAGTGGCATTTAAGAGATCAGTGGTTTTTAGAGATTAATTATTTTTAAGAAAGGGAGTTCAAGAACCAATCATTTGAGGAATCAGCAATTTTTAGGTATCAGGAATTTTAGGAATCAGTGACTTTTGCCTCAGCAGGCGGTTATAAGAAATTGCAAATCTGTGGGCTTCGTCCCGGATCTCCTGGACAAAAAGCGAGGCTTTCTCGTCTTTTTTGATGGGGAGAGGAGACTTAATTCCTGGAACATAGATTTCTTCTTCCCGTTTGGCTATAGAGATAAGAGGAACCCTGATTTTGAGATTCCTAAGTTCCTGGAAAGCTGAAGAAAGCTGCCCTTTACCCCCATCTATAATAATAAGGTCAGGCAGGTCGTGTTTATCCTCAAGCAGGCGGGAATAACGCCTGCGTACAACCTCGGCAATGGAAGCGAAATCGTCAATTCCCTCAACGCTCTCGATCTTGAAGCGGCGGTAATTGTGCTTATCGGGCCTGCCCCCCCGGAACTGCACCATTGAGCCGACCGTTGACGTTCCAGAAAGATGGGAGATATCAAAACATTCAATAACATTCGGAAGTTTCGGAAGTGAAAGCTTACTCTGAAGAACTTCGAGCTTTTTCCGGTCTCCGAAGAAACCGATCTCAACGTTTTTCAGGGCAAGGTCGAGGAGTTCCTTTTTCTCTCCCTGTTTCGGAACCGTAACTTTGACTTTTACCCCCTTCAAATGTGAAAGAAAATCAGTAAGCGACTCTTCAAGAGGCTCGGGCAGGATCAGTTCTTCAGGTGGCTCGTTCTCGGAATAATACTGTACCAGGAATTCTTCCAGGAAATTTTCCCCGAAGGGAAAGACATAGTCCTGTTTGTCCTCAAGCGTACCTTTGTAGACTTTGAAGAGCATGAGATAAACGGTGTCATCCCTGACAATATAGTTCAGGATATCCTCGTTATTCTTTTTCTGCCTCTCCATATTCTGCTTTTCCTGGAGATACTCAAGGGCAGCAATCTCATCCCGCAGAGCCATGGCTTGCTCGAATTGCTGCCTCGATGCAAGCTCTCTCATTTCTTTTTCCATGGATTCGATGAGTTCTTTGCTATTTCCTTTCAGGACAGAGGCAGCTTTTTTCACTTTATCGGCATAATCTTCCGTGGAAATTGCACCTATGCAGGGCCCACTGCATGCAGCAATATGGTATCTGAGGCAGGCCCGTTTCGGCATCTGTTTACAGGTCCGAAGCTGGAAAGTCTTTCTTACAACCTCAAAAATGTAATCTCTTTCCTTTGCCGACACAAAGGGCCCAAAAAAGCTTCCGTTATCTACTTTCTTCCGGGTAATCCTGATCCTTGGAAACTTTTCATCGGTTAAATGAATGCAGGCATACCGCTTTGAGTCTTTTAAAACAATATTGTACCTTGGCCAGTGTTTCTTGATGAGGGTATTTTCCAGAAGGAAAGCCTCTACTTCCGTGTTTGTGACAATAAAATCAAGGCTTCTAACAACTTGTACAAGACTCGCGGTTTTTGGGTCATGATCTCGTTTCTGGAAGTAGCTGCTTACCCGCTTTTTAAGGTCTTTTGCCTTGCCTACATAAATTACGGTTCCTTCTTCGTTCTTGAAAAGGTAACAACCAGGCAGGTGAGGAAGAGCCTCCAGATCAATCATTTTTAAACCTCATATTCAAGTTTTTCAGGTAGCTTAAATAAACTTAGATCAACTGTTCTTCAAAAGTTTTATCGGTTCTGTGTTTGCTATGCTTGAAATCTCTGGAAGCTTCTTCCGAGTCTTCTTCAAAGTCTTCGGAATCCTCATTTAGATCGCCATCAAGACCTTCATAATCAGCCTCAAATTCTTCCCCTTCTTCGAAAACGGCTTCTATAGGCTCTTCTCCCGACATATCGAGATATGACTGTGAAAGTTTGGGAGCAAGGAAGCGGGCAGTATAGCTTCCCTGAATCGTGGACACTTCCTCTGGAGTTCCTTCGGCAATAATTTCTCCGCCTGCGTTTCCACCTTCAGGACCAAGGTCGATGATATAGTCTGCGGATTTTATTACGTCCAGGTTGTGCTCTATTACAACTACAGTGTTTCCTTTTGCCACAAGCCTGTTGAGAACTGATATGAGTTTTTTGACATCATGGAAGTGAAGCCCGGTTGTGGGTTCATCAAGGAGATAAATCGTCTTTCCGGTGCACTTTTTGGAGAGTTCCCTTGTCAGCTTGATCCTCTGGGCTTCCCCACCTGAAAGCGTTGTTGAGCTTTGGCCGAGTTTGATATAGCCCAGCCCAACTCTTATTAGAGTATCGAGTTTTCTTTTGATTGAAGGGATGTTCTCGAAATGTTCAGCAGCTTCTTCGATGGTCATGTCCAGGACTTCAGCTATCGACTTGCCCCTGTATTTTACTTCGAGGGTTTCCCGGTTGTAGCGTGTGCCCTTGCATTCCTCACATTCGATGTAAACATCAGACAGGAAGTTCATTTCGATTTTTATCAACCCGTCTCCCTGGCAGGCTTCACAGCGTCCTCCTTTTACATTGAAAGAGAAACGCCCGTTTTTATAGCCCCGGATTTTTGCTTCCTTTGTTTCGGCAAAAGCCTGTCTTATGGCATCAAAGACCTTGGTGTAGGTGGCAGGGTTCGAGCGAGGCGTTCTGCCGATAGGGCTCTGGTCAATAACTATTACCTTATCGATCTCGGAATCGAAAACTAGCTCGTCATAGTCTCCTGGTGTTACATTTGATTTATTTATCTTCTTCGTCAAGGCTTTGTACAGAGTATCATAAATTAGCGTGGACTTTCCGGAACCAGACACGCCTGTAACCACGGTCATGACCCCTATAGGAATATTCGCGTCTATGTTCTTCAGGTTGTTCGCCCTGCACCCTTTAAGCCTGATAAAAGCATCACTATGCCGGCGGAGGGCAGGCGGTTTTATCTGCTTTACTCCTGAGAGGTATTGACCTGTCAAGGACTCTGGGTTCTTTTCTATTTCTTCAGGCGTCCCTTCGGCTACCACATAACCCCCATGCACGCCTGCGCCTGGACCTACATCGAGTACATAGTCTGCAGCTCGGATAGTATCCTCATCGTGTTCCACGACTATCAGGGTATTTCCAAGATCCCGCAGGGTCTGGAGGGTCTGGATAAGCCGCTCATTGTCTCTTTGGTGCAGCCCTATTGAGGGTTCGTCGAGCACATAGAGCACACCCATGAGGTTTGAGCCAATCTGGGTAGCCAGCCGGATTCTCTGGGCTTCCCCGCCCGAGAGAGTACCTGAGCTGCGAGAAAGGGTGAGATAACCGAGCCCCACATGCTCAAGGAAGACGAGCCTGGATCGGATCTCCTTTAAGACCTGCTTTGCGATCTCCCTTTCCTTTTCCGAGAGCTCTACGTTTTCGAAAAACTGGACGCATTCCAGAATTGAGAGATCGGCTATATCCACAATGGATTTCCCGCCAAATTTTACTGCAAGAACTTTTTCCTTCAGGCGCTTGCCTTCGCATTTAGGGCAGGGCTTAACCTGCATGAATTTTTCAAGCTCCTTCCGCCTGTAGTCGGATTTTGTCTGACCATACAGCCTCTCGGACTGCGGGATCAGCCCTTCCCAGGAGCCTTTGTGAGACCAGGAGACGTCCCCGTTTTTCATGCTCATGTTGAACTGCATGCTTTCGTCCGAACCGTACATAAGAGCGTTATACTGCTCAGCTGTGAGAGCTTCAATCGGGGTAAAAATATCAAAACCGAAGTGTTTTGCCACAGCTGCTAGATGCTGGCTCCTATAACTGTCCAGATAATTTCTATACAAGGTGACCGCGCCGTCTGCAATACAGAGGGTTTTATTCGGAATAATCAGGTCAGGGTCAAACTCCATCTTAAACCCTAGCCCATTGCAGGCTTCACAAGCCCCGAAAGGACTGTTGAAGGAAAACATTCTGGGCTGGAGTTCTTCGAAGGCCATGCCGCATACCGGACAGGCCATATTTGAGGAATAAAGGTGATCTTTTCCGTCCGAATCAACCGCAATTAAGAGCCCGTCTGCTTTCTGGAGGGCATTTTCACAGGCTTCGACGAGCCTGGAACGGTCTTCGGAGGGGTCCAATCGGTCAATAACGACTTCGATATCGTGTTTTTTGTAACGGTCAAGGTTAATCTCATCGTCAGTCCTGTGGATCTCGCCGTTTACCCTCATCCGGGCGAAGCCTTCGCTATTTAGTTCCCTGAAAAGGTGCTGGTATGTTCCTTTCTTCTGGCGGACTACAGGTGCGAGGATGGTAACCATACCCTCACATACCCTGCTAAGGCTGTCGGCAATCTTTTCAGGGGATTGAGACTCGATCTTTATGTTGTGGGTCGGACAGTAAGGCGTACCGACTCTTGCAAAAAGCAGTCTCAGGTAATCATAAATTTCAGTAACTGTCCCTACCGTACTTCGTGGATTTTTTGAGGTTGTTTTCTGCTCAATGGAAATTGCCGGAGATAACCCTTCGATGCTGTCAACATCCGGCTTGTTCATAATCCCGAGGAACTGCCGCGCATAAGCCGAGAGAGACTCCACATAGCGCCGCTGCCCTTCGGCATAAATCGTGTCAAAAGCCAGGGTAGATTTCCCTGAGCCTGATACCCCTGTAATAACAATTAATTTGTCCCGCGGGAGTTCCACCGTGATGTTTTTCAGGTTGTGTTCCCGTGCCCCTTTGATAATAATATTTTTCATTTTCCTTCTCTCGGGTTTTTATCCAGTTGAATCAGTTAAATGAGAATTTAAAGTTTGAATCAAGTCTGAATTTTAAAGTTTGAGATCTAAGAGCTCCAGAATTAATAGAAATTTCTGAATTTACGAAACTTTTTTGAAAAAGTTTAAAATTTATATTCAATTACCAGGCTATTATTTTAGCCAGATAATTCTATGCATTATTATAAATAAGTAGTGATAATTACCGAAGGTTGATTTCACTTTTGCCACAGATGACGATTTTCGGATTCATACTACCCAGTTTTTCAATACACACAGCAGAATGCAGACTTTTTATTAATAGAGTGATATAGCGGAGTGAAAGTATTAAGCAATAAATAAGTGGTTCTTTGAATTCAGATTCAGTAGATTATGTTTATTGATAGTGAATTGTATAACTTTATTACTTGAAATTTCATATCTGTTTGCCTTCAATACTTTCAGTCCAGAAAATTATTATCTCTACAAACCAGCGTGAATAACCCTGTTAAGCCAGGAACTAATTCCCAAAAAAAAAGGAGGAAAAAAAATCGTAGACTACAAGAAGAGCGGTTTTTGAACTTGTAATCATACAACAAATGGCTAAATCATGCCATTATATAAAAAATTATCTACATTAGAATATTTTAGTAGATTTATGTAAATATTGTAAGGAATTAACGCGTGTCGATATTTCCGCTTTTCATAAAGTATACTTTATGACAATACATCAAAACTTAAAATTGCTTCTTTGAATCTTTTATTTTCAAACACACACTAGCTTCAGAAATGTTTTTTATTTTAAAATCGATAAAACGGGGCTATAAAAATCTTCAAAAATAATGAATTGGTGCTCCTATTATATTTAGTTGATTTTATATATTAGATTTGGTATATATTATTACAATGGGGAAACGAGGAGCAAAACCAAAGTTTACTGACGTTTTTTGTCCTAATAAAGAATGTAAATTCTACGTATTTCTGGAAAAGGAAATATCATAGGCAACGGTACCTATCAAATCAAGAACAAGAGAGTTCGGAAATATATCTGCCGCGAATGCGGCAGAGTATTCAATGATCGAACTAATACCTTCTTTGATAATGTTCGAAAAGACGAATCTGTTATCATATTAGCCTTAAAGATGGCTATCAAAGGAATGTCAATACAAGCCATTGCTGATGTACTGGAAGTTCAGCCAGCTACAGTTAGTAACTGGTTGTTTCGCGCAGCGAAACAATGTGAGAAGGTAAATGAAGATTTGATGAAAGACCTCAACATTTCAAAAGTTGAAATGGATGAATTGTGGGTAATAGTCGAAAAAAAGTTGCGCCAAGAACAGAAAATGAAGATGAGGGGACCTGGATGTGGGTAAGCTTTGCTCCTGAGTTCAGGTTAATTATTGATTTTATATTGGGACCAAGAAAACAGTATGTAGCAGATGAATTGATAAAAACTACAGATAAACATCTTTCAGATTCAAAACCTCTTTTCGTTACAGATGGATTAAAATTCTATGCAGAAGCTTTTCTGAAAAAATACGGAGAATGGATGGAGTTTCCTAGAACAGGAAAGAAAGGAAGACCTAAGAAACCAGCAATAATACCTGATGAAAATTTGAAATATGCTCAGGTTGTCAAAAACAAGAAGGGAAAGAAGCTCCAAAAAGTAGAAAAAAGAGTTATTTTTGGTGAAAATATAGATCAAAGTGAAATATCAACGAGTTTACTTGAGAGACAAAATCTAACTTTTAGACAAGATAATAACAGAGTTTCAAGAAAAACGATAGGATTCTCAAAGAAAATCAGGTTTCTCTACAATCAAATGAGACTTTACTGCACTCATTTTAACTTTTGTAGAGATCACATGGGATTAAAGAAAGAAAAGGAAAATGGAAGTATTGAGAAAAACACACCTGCAAAAAAATATGGAATAACTAGGAGTAAATGGACTTTAACAAAATTGCTAAATTACAGGTGTATTAAAATATCAACTAATTAACAAGGGAGCACCAATGAATTATTAACCTGAGATAAATAATCTGATAGTTTTATTTGGGTTATTTCAGCCTCTTGGAGCTGATATTGAGAAGTTTTGTATAAATCATTTAACTTACAAAATATCTAATGTACAGAAAAAAAATAATAAATTACGACTATAAAATTTAACCTTTTTTTATTTTTTATATTATGAGTCCACTAAACTATCAATCTATACAATAAAAGAATGTCTTTAAATAAGCACAATGACATTTTAAAATTTTAAAAAGAGGTGGACTATATTTATATATAACTACAGTGTTCTTATTTTACGATGCTTCTTTTTGGGCACATAGGGGTTACACTGGGAATATTCTTCGGACTTGGGATTTTCATACCTCGGCTGAGAACTATTATAGATCCAAAATACTTAGCCGTTGGAGCTCTCTTGCCCGACTTAATAGACAAACCTATAGGAATGATTATCTTTGCTTCTACCTTTTCAAGTGGACGCATTATAGCTCATACCCTGTTGTTCTCTTTATCATTATTTTTAGCTGGTTTATACATATACAAAAAGAAAAGCGATATAAATAAGAGTGATATCAAGGTTCTCTCCCTTGCTTCAGGCTCCTTCTTCCACCTTCTGGAAGATCATATGTGGGCAAGTCCCAAGACTTTACTCTGGCCACTCCTCGGACTGGAGTTTCCCAGAACCCACATTGATTCCACTGGAATAGAATATTTAATAAAAATGTTAGAAAAATCTTTTACATTTCATCTCTCACGCTCTTCCGTTCCTGAAATCTTGGGGATAGGGGTAATAGTTATTTTGACTTTATACTGGTTAATAAAAGGATTTGGGCAAAATAAGTATAAGGATGAATAAGGTGTTGCTGATTTTCTAATTATTAAGCTTGTTTTTTTGCACTTTAAGATCTGAAAATCGAGTTATAGCAACCTTTCTGGATATCCTTTTACAAAACATCCAGTAGCATCTTTTTAATATCCGGATCAAAAATAAGTAATATTTACAATATATTTTCAAAAAAGCGTAAATATAAAGCTTAAAGAGAAAATACAGAACTTCAAGCTGATAACTTTATAATGAACAAAATAGTTCAAATGAACGAATCAATACAAAAGAATAAAGTGCCTGAAACTCCCAAAACTCTCAGAAATATCAATTGCCAATTTGGAAACAGATGCCCCAGAGATTAACCCGTTATAGATCAATGAAATTCAACACTCCGACAACACTCTTATCAATAATAAGATGCGTTTTAACAGAGGCTTTTTAATGAAAAAAATAAGTTTTTTATTAGTTGTAATGCTGATTACCAGCGGATTTAGCGGTTGTATAGGACAGGAGCAAACCGCACAAGACAATAACAATACAACAACACCTTCATATAATAGTAGCCAGAGCGGACATCCTAGTTTCTGGTCAATGTTATTCTGGTCAAATCTCATAAACAGGTACATAACACCAGGTATCCAGACTGCAAAAACTTACATGACCCCTGACACTACAAAAAAAACGGATGCTTCCGACCTCTCTAAAAAGGTTGACGCAAAAGACCCAACCGATACGACAAATAAAAAGTCAGTAAGTCCAGATGCCAGAGACAAAACAAAACCGAAAGTAAAAACAACCACTACAAGAATCAAGCGGAGTGGAAGACGTTAATATCTACTCTAACGAGGTCAAAACTTATAATTCTTTTTTTATTTCCTGATACCCGTAAAATAATTCGATATAATTCTAAAAACTAAATTCTGAAGCAAGATATGAAGTAAGATTATACTGTTTTCCGTTTTTATATGCATAATTTGTTAGTATACAGAGTCATTGTCAACATTTTTAAGAAATTTGAATATAGGATTTCCTATCAGCAAATACTCTTTTTTTCAAAGGTTCTCAGAAAAAGGTAGCTAACTATGAAGGCTTACAATCATTCACAGATAAACAATATCACATTAAAACAATATCACATTTAAATAGTTTCACATATAAATATTTTAAAATACAAAGATATCCAAAAATTTATATTGTCAGGATTTACACATTTGAGGTACAAGTTAAAGATAATACAATTGTAATTAAGCGGCTCAATCGCTCAAATCCTGATTATATAAAAACGGCATCAAGGAAATTTAAAAGACTGTTTTGAGATCACTCAAATTTTAGCGCTTAAAGAGGGATGGGTATTGTTAAAAAAGTACAATTATTTGATAAATAAATTCAATAGGCACCTTGCCCTTCAGTTATGCCTGATGATACTTGTTTCTCTGGCTTCACTTGGCTGCTTGGAGGCTTCAGAACCTGAGAAGGGTGCATTAGAAGATACGCAAGAAGATACATTAGAAGTCCAGATCCTGGCCGTTAATGATCTTCACGGCCAGCTTGAGCCATCAGCCGGCAAGGTGGTTAAAGGCTATAACGAGACCGGAGATCCCATTCGCGTCGATGCCGGAGGCATGCAGTATCTGGCTACCCACATAAAGGAACTCAGTTCTGAGAACCCCAATACGTTTGTGGTCTCGGCTGGAGACTCTATGGGTGCTAGCCCGCTTCTTTCATCCCTATTCCACGATGAGCCAACAATAAAGGCTCTCAATATGATGGAATTAGATTTCTCAGCTGTGGGCAACCACGAGCTGGACAAGGGGATAGACGAGCTCATACGCATTCAAAATGGCGACTCTGACCCGACGGGCGGAAACCTGAGAAACTCTTCCTTTGAAGGAGCACAATTTCAATTTCTGGCTGCGAATATGGTCGATGAAAGCACTAACGACACAATATTCCCTGCCTACAACATTACCTACGTCCAAGGAGTACCCATAGGGTTCATCGGAATTTCCCTGAAAGACACGCCGTCTAAAGTGACTCCCTCAGGAGTGGAAGGGCTCAGGTTCCTGGATGAGGCCGAGACCATTAATGAACAGGTCGAAAAACTGAAAGATAAGGGCGTAGAAACCATAGTGGTGATCATCCACGATGGCGGCTCCCAGGAAGGATTATATAACGAGAGCCTGAATATGAGCGGCCCGATTGTGGATGTCATCAAAGCCACCGACGATGAAGTAGATGTTTTCGTCACTGGCCACACCCATCAGGCCTACAATGCAGTTATTGATGGCCGCCCGGTGACAGAAGCAGGTTCAGCAGGTAATGTACTCACAGATATTGATCTGGTGATAAGCAACAAGACCTGTGATGTGATCGAGGGAAGGTCGAGAAATGTCATAGTGTCGAGAGACGTTCCTGAAGATTCCGAAGTAAGCGAGCTGATCGAGAAATACAAATCTCTGGTTGCGCCCCGTGCGAACAAGGTGATTGGTAACATCGCGGGCAATATCACAAGGGCAGCCATTAATTCCGGTGAATCTGCTCTTGGCGATGTTATAGCCGATGCTCAACTCTATGCTACCTCTAACCCAGAAGATGGCGGTGCTGTGGTAGCTTTTATGAATCCGGGAGGCATTCGCGCAGACTTGGTATATGATCAACTCAGCGGTGGGGAACTGCCCGGTCAGGTCACTTATGGCGAGGCCTTCAGTGTCCAGCCTTTTGGAAACAACCTGGTCACAATGACCTTAAATGGCACTCAGATCGACGCTTTGCTGGAACAGCAGTTCGACAATCCGTCCCCTGGAAGTAAGCGAATATTGCAGGTCTCAAAGGGCTTCAGTTATACCTGGAACGAAAGCGCCCCCACGGGCGAAAAGGTCAATATCTCCAGTATAAAAATCAATGGAACCTCTATAGACCCGAGCAGCTCTTACCGTGTAACAGTGAATGGCTTCCTGGCCGATGGAGGCGATAATTTCTCTGTAATGAAGACAGGGACCGATAGAAAGGTAGGATCTTCAGATTTGGATACCTTTGTCAATTACCTTGCTGCTTTCTCTCCTCTAACTCCCGGATCTGAAAACCGTATAGTTCTGGAAAAATAAGATACGGAGAGTGAGCTACCCATCCGGCAGTATCCCCTGCCGGGATATTTCTTAGTTGGCAACCATTTTCCTCTATAGATAGACTGAGTAGGCGATTTTTTTCCGGATCATCAGGTTCATTGCGTAACCTCAAAGCAGAGTAGAGCTGCCAGCAAGTATTGTCGTTAAGGGTTCATGACTTTTCACGAATGCTGTATTTTGACATCAGGAACAAAAAAGGCTTTTTGGGGCCAATTTACCAGATCACCGGCCTCTTAATTTCTGATCTGTAGAGTTTATCCGAAGGTTTTACGCTCGGGAACGCCTTGTAAAACTCAGGCACGTTGAAGACTACGCCATTGACCCTGAACTTGGAGGGCGCGTGAGTATCGGTCAGTGCTAGCGTCCTCAAAGATTCGTTTGTATCCGATTCCCTCCATACCTGGGTGAAGCTTAAAAAGAATCTCTGATCTCCGGTGAATCCATCAATCACTTCCGGCTCCTCTTTCAATGAGAGCTTATAGGCGTGGTAGGCCGTGGTCAATCCGCCGAAATCTGCTACGTTCTCAGGCAGAGTCAAGTTGCCGTTGACGTACAGACCTGGAAGGACCTGGAACCCGTTGTACTCGTCCACCAGAACCTCCGTGCTTTTGTTGAAGTTATCAGTATCTTTTGACGTCCACCAGTCCGTCAAATTTCCACTGGCATCGAATTTCCTTCCCTGGCTATCGAAATGATGAGTCATCTCGTGGCCTATAATAGCGCCTATGGCACCATAGTTAACTGCATCATCGGCATCCTTGTTAAAGAAAGGCGGCTGAAGAATACCTGCCGGGAATACTACAATGACCTTATTATATTCTGCATAGGCGTTAGTCTCCTGGGGGTTCATTTCCCAGAGCTTACGATTTACAGGTTGGCCGACTCTGTCCAGACCGCTGGGACCGTGATGGAATTTGAATTTAGAAGCCCTGAGAGCATTCATGACATATGAATCGTTCTTAACTTCAAGCTCTGAGTAGTTCAGCCATTCATCTGGATAGCCTACCTGTACATCCAGAACGTCAAGCTTCTTGAGAGCTTCTTTTTTGGTTTCAGGTTCCATCCATGTCAGGTTTTGAATATTCTCCCTGAAAGCCTTTTTGAGGTTGAATACCATATCCTGCATCCTGGCCCTGGAATCGGAATCAAAATATCTGTCCACATAGACACGGCCTACAGCCTCGCCTAAAGCCTCATTTTCCGCTTCAATAACTCTCTTCCAGCGGGGCTTCATCTCCTGCTGGCCATTGAGTATTCTCCCATAAAAATCAAAGTGTTCCTCCTCTACGTCAGAGCTGAGGTAAGGAGACGTGCCTAAAATTAGCTTCCAGCGAAGAAAGGTCTTCCAATCAGCTATGCTCTCGTCCTGAAGGGCAATGCTTAGCTCTTTAAAAAAAGAAGAATTTCTGACGTTGACCTCAGCTACATCCGGATGACCTAGAGAGTAAAAGAGACAAGACCAGTTGATGCCTGGGGCAAAGGCCTGAAACTCCTCAAGGCTCATCTTATTATACGTTTTGACTTCATCGTGGTTATCAACATTGGTAAAGGATGCATTGGCCAGCCTGGTCTCTATCCTCATTACGATCCTGGCATTATTCTCAGCGATTTCTGGGCTATCGCCGAGTAAGACGAACATCCTGGTAACGTGAGTCAGGTACTGCTCTCTAATCTTGATAGATTCATTGTCCTGCCTGAAATAGAAATCCCTATCTGGGAGACCTAGACCCCCCTGAGTAAGGGTAGCGATCATAATCTTGCTGTTTTTCTTGTCGGGTGCAGCATACATTGAAAAGAAAGGATCTATGCCATGCTCCATCATTTGCGTCGAAACGATCTGGAGATCAGAGACATTGGAAATACTGTCTATCAGTTTCAGTTCGTTCTCTATAGGGGCCAAACGCTGCTTTTCCAGAGTGGCATTATCCATTCCCGTGCTGTAGAACATGCCGATTTTTTGCTCGAGGTTTCCCTCAGGAGCAGAAGTGTTGCCGGCTGCATTCTCTACTATTCCTTTGATATGCTCGTAGGTCCTGTCCTCTACTATTGCAAACTCTCCGTATCGGGACTTATCCGGGGGCGCAGGGTGGCTTTTTATCCAGGCTCCCTCAGCGTACTCGTAGAAATCGTCTCCGGGTTTTACTGAGAGATTCATGCTTCCGGGATCGAAATCTTTTTCCTTTTCCGAAGTGCTCACGTTACTCCCCGAGGTTTCGGAAGAACCAAAAGCTACAAGGATTAGAGCGTTAACCAGTACGATACCAAAAGCGAACAGACTTATTACTCCCTTCTTATTCATGCCCCCTCAACTCCTATGATTCCAATCTTTAAAGTACAGTTACAAAAACGGTCATTATAACTCTATAGAAATCCTTGATCTTGTAATAGGAAATATATGTTTGGAGTACAAAATCATACAGATCAGGCGTTATGATCATATTTGCACATTGTAGTTAGACTTTTAATGCAATTGATTTTTCAGTTTAACTGCGTAAAACCCTGTTTAGGTAATATCAGCCTTTTAACTGTAAATTTGTTATACAGCAACAAGTCCACAAGATCTAGTACTCCCCTATAAAGTACAATTATTTCCATAATTATTTTAAACTAATTATATGAAAAATAAATTCAGTTCGAAAATGAATAATAAACTCTTTGATAATAAGTACAAATAAGCAAAAGTACCTTTACTCTTAGGTTTAACAAATGATACAGAAAATCAATTAATAGTTTCCTCTGAAAACTAAGCGAATTGTTTTCTTCAATCCCACCAACATCCCAGTTCCCTGACTTTTCTTCCCGGTAATCTTCATCGAGTAACTTCTCATATATTCAGACAAAATCGAGTATTTTTTATATATTAGAGTTAATTTTGACTGCCATAGTATGGAAAAAGTTTCGTATTTTTAACTTAAAAAGACAATGTGAATGCAGATGTACGAAAAAGTTGAAACTATTGAATCTCCAGAAAATGAATTAACTAAAATTTGGAGATATATGGATTTTACAAAATATGTATCAATACTGGATACAAACTCGCTTTTTTTTGCTGATTTTAGGACATTTGAAGATCCAATCGAAGGACAGTTTCCAAATGCGAACAGAATTCAGACTATGGAAACACTTACGAAGGCTTTTGCAGGAAACTCGTCTATGTTGGAGTTTCTCCGAAAAGAAAATCCAATTGACAGATCAACGAAGGGTCTACATGGTTCAGGAAGCTTCTGTATATGCGGCTGGCATGAGAATGACTATGAATCTGCAGCTATGTGGAAATTATATTCAGATCTTGAAAAAGGAATTGCAATTCAAACAACTTATAAGAACTTAAAAGAATGCTTTTTTGAAGCTAAACCCAAAGTTGTAATCGGAAAAGTAGAGTATCTAGATTATAATGAGGATTCGATACCTTGGGGAAATGAACTAAAAATATACAAGCCTTTCGTGTATAAAAGAAGAAGTTTTGAGTACGAGCATGAAATTAGAGCTATAGTTTTCGTTCCTAGCGGAGAAAAAAAAGAAAAAACAAGTGGAATTTATGTTCCGGTGTCTCTAGATACATTAATTGAAAAGGTATATGTTTCTCCTAAGTCTCCCAAATGGTTCTTAAATTTAGTGAAATCAGTTTCAAAGAAATATAGACTGAACAAAGAAGTAATTCAGTCGGATCTGTACAATGGACTCATTTGAAAGGTAAAAAAAGTAACCTTGACTGAACATGAAGTTACTGGACTAATATTAGTCCTACTCATATTCGATTCAAGTGGGATTAAGGAGTGCCCTGAGCAGGGCATTTTTCCTATAAAATACGAGTGTTGGTTTACTAAATCATTTAACGTTTCTGATTTTTTTTGTATTATAGTCAAAGTCTATACTTTTGCTTCAAGCTTCAGAGAACTATTTTAAATTTTATAAAACTCTGAAAAAGCGAAAGTTAGATGAATACAAGAAAAATCCGGGAAACTTGTGCGATAAACCGGGTTTTCCTGCTTCCCAACCTCTTTTTGTGAAATCTAAAGGATTTCACCCCAATTTCTTACTATATAACCCACTTTTTGTGGGTCTCTTACTTATATCGGGATCAGATACACTTTGTTTTGACCAGTGACCTGCAAGGAAAGCTCCGGACAGGTTGTGCCAGATACTGAAAATCGCACCTGGAAGCGCGGCTGTGGCCGTGAAATGTTTTACAGCAAGAGCCACGCTCAGGCCGGAATTCTGCATTCCAACCTCGATTGCAATAGTCCTTGCTTCGGTTTCGCTGAGCCGCAGGAACTTTGAAATCCCGTAGCCTCCTGCAAGGCCAAGCCCGTTGTGCAGTATCACTGCAAGCAGTACCAGCGGGCCGCTCTTTCCAAGGTTTGCGCTATTTGTCCCTATAATCACGGCGACAATAATTACTATGGCTGCGGCTGAGATTGCCGGAAAGATTTCCCGAATTGCACTTATCCGTTTTTCAAAGAAATAATTGATTGTAAGCCCGATCACCACGGGTACAATTACCACATTTAGAACACTCACAAGCATACCCATGACGTCGACTTCTACGGTCTGGCCTATAAAAACCCAGGTAAGGAAAGGCGTTGCAAGAAAAGCAATTAGGGTAGAAACCGAGGTAAGGACTATTGAAAGAGCCACGTCGGCTTTTGCTAAATAAGAAATCACATTCGAAGCCGTACCGCCCGGACAGCAACCCAGCAGGATCACGCCTGCAGCCAGGTCAGCCGGGAGCTTCAGAATCAGGCAGACAATCCAGGCTGCAAGCGGCATAATTGTGTACTGCATTAAGGTACCCAGGAGAAATACTGAAGGTCTCTTCAAGACTGCAAGGAAACTGTCCACCGAGAGAGTGATTCCCATCCCTAGCATAATCAGGCTTAAAAAAGGTACGATAAGTCCCTGATGGGGAGCAAAGTACTCAGGATAAAAATATGCAACAGCCGATAAGAGAACCGCCCAGAGAGGAAACAGAGACGTAAATTTTTGAAGTATTTTTTGATACACTATCTCACCAGATTTGCAGGATGAAGCCGCATACCCAAAGTATTGAACAGGAGATTAGTAAGTAAACTTGCTAAAAGTAAACAAGATAAAGCAACGACTAAAAAGGAATCAATTGACGTAAAATATCATTAAAGAATCTTAATAAAGAACTGGGTACACGCCCTATATAGATAGATGAAGTATTCATTAAAAAGTATCCATTTCTTTTCGATAAATAATAAAACTGTAATTAATTTGGAAACCTTAAATTCCAGGCAAATACATTGTTCAGTGAGTTAAAAGAAGCTTTACGTTTTCAAATACTTTCTCACCAGTTTTTCCTTATCCTTATTATCTTCGATTTCCAGTCTTGTAATCTACTTGCTACCTATATATACAGGCTCTGCCGATACAATGCCCCATGAGACTGGATGCATACCTTGTAGATATGGGTTATTTCAAATCAAGGGGACGAGCAAAAACAGCTATTCTTGCCGGAAATGTTAAGGTTAATGGAACAGCGGTAACAAAGGTCTCCAGAGACGTGTCTACTGATGATATAATAGATGTTACTGAGGGCCTGGACCAGCCTCAGGGCTATTTTAAACTCAAGCTTATTCAGGAGGAAAGCGGGATTCTTAAACCTGGGGATAAAGTGATTGACCTTGGCTCCAGTGCAGGCGGCTTTCTTCTCTTTGCCTCGGAAATTGCAGGCCATGTAAAAGGCATAGAATTCAGCAAGGACTTCAGGAGCGAACTTGGAAAAATCGCACATGAAAAAGAAAACGTTGATGTAATGTTCGGAGATGTTTTTACCGTACCCCTGAGTTTACTTTCCGAAGAGCCCGTGGATGTTATTCTTTCGGATATGACCCTTGAACCCGAGGACTCGATCAAGGCGCTTTCAAGAGTGCTGCCTCTGCTGAAAGCCGGAGGGAAGCTGCTTCAGGTTATCAAAATTCCCAAAAAGAAGAACCCAAAGCCTATCCTGAGTAAAATCGAGAAACTTGGGCTTGAAATTCAGCAGGTCATCAATCCTAAAAAACAGGAAATATATGTGGTCGCTAGAAAGCCTCTGTCTGAAGAGAAAGAGCCACTCAAAGAAGATCAGCCCGAAGAAAAGGAGTTCTGAGGCCTCAAAACAGATGAATACTGACAGAATAGAGAACTCAGGCGGAATAAACAGTTCTGAGAAAATAGGGAATTCCGAAACAATAAAGAATTCTAGTGGAAAAAAGAGTTTCGGAACTTCTTTTCCCGTCAATCACGAAAGCACAAAAATGCGACCAGATTCGTATCCGGATTTCGGGATGAGAATTTACGGCCGCGGAAAACCAGTTCGGCTCTTTGTTGCAGGTCTCCACGGAGATGAATGGAAAGATACAACTGAACTCCTGAAGAATATCAAACATCCAAAAACCGGGACTCTGGCTCTGATCCCACTTGTAGATTGTGGAAAGTACATTTCAACCCTGAACCAAGATTACTATCCCGGAAACGGAAAAAAGATACTGAGGGCGATTGAGGAGCTAAAACCTGAAATCTACATTGAGCTTCATTCCTATTCCAGCGAAAACCTTGAAAAACTGGCTGGAAAGAACAGGCTCAAACTCATAGGAGTGCCAGCTTACAGCATTCTGAAAGAAGGAGTGCTCCTTGGTTCGGTTTCTCCCTGGGTTAGAAGAAAGTATTTTCCTAAAGAAGCTCTCTGCCTCTCTTTTGAACTCCAAAAAGGGAGTATGGAATCAATAAGATTTACTGCCCATATGCTTGAAATCCTCAAGGAAATTCAATCAAGGGACGACTTCATTGAATATATGAAAAAAGAGTTTCCTGCTCAAGCGAAAAAGGCAATAGAAGATTACCAACGGTTTTACGGAGAAATCTGATTTTCACTCTGCCAGCAGCCAGCAATTTGAAGAGTTCTAGAAGACGTATAGCGTTTTTAGACTTAAAGATGAGCTGAGAAGTTCACAAGTAACATTAATCACGCAAAAAACTAAAATGTGAACTAAAAACACGGGCACAGAGATTTCTGTGCTTACCCGCGCTTTAGTACTTTATCGTGCTTTAGTAGATGTTAACTTAATTTTTTACCTGCGCATGCTAAGTGCAGGAGCCGCCATACCGTCGTAGGTACTTGCCATATGTTCGGGCTTGACATTCTGCATCTCAGTGCGCTGGGCGCGGAGCATATCATCCACTCGGAGTACCATCACTGCGGCTTCGGAACCGGCTTTGACGGAGTTGATCTTAACCCTGAGAGGATCAACTATGCCTTTTTCGAGCATGTCTTCAGCGGCGCCGGTATTGATGTTCAGGCCTGCATTTTTGTTTTCGGCGTGCTTTGCCCTGAGATTCACTATTGTGTTGATAGTGTCCAGGCCTGCGTTTCTGGCAATTGTCCTTGGGATTTCTTCAAGGGCATCTGCAAAAGCTCTGATTGCCATCTGTTCACGCCCGCCTACGCTGGGAGCATATGCACGAAGCCCGAGTGCGACTTCAATTTCAGAAGCACCGCCACCTGCAACAATCCTGCCGTCTTCTACTGCGCATTTTACTACTCTGAGAGCGTCGTCAATTGCGCGTTCAAGGTTGTCAACCACGTGTTCGGTACCGCCTCTAATGACAATTGACACGGATTTTGCACCCTTGCAGTCTCTGAGGTAGGTTTTGCCCTGGTCTCCATCCCGATCCTGTTCGAGGAGTCCGGCATGTCCGAGTTCTTTTTGGGTCAGTTCTTTGATATTGCGGATAGGTCTTCCGCCTGTGGCATCTACAAGGTGCTGCATGTCATCGTTCTTAACCCTGCGGGTAGCATAAATTCCCCGGTTTTGCAGGTAGGCTGCGATCTTGTCATCCATGCCCTTTGAACAGAAGACTGCATTTGCACCTGCCCTGATAATATAGTCTGCCATTTCGAAGAGGGCTGCCTCTTCCTGCTTTACAAAATTTTCAAGATCGCCATATGCGCTTATCTGAAGTTTCGCTTTATTTGCAGTCTTGCCTGTCTCCATAGGGGCATCAATCAGAGCAATTGCTGGATTTTCGATTCTAAGAGGGAATTCCTTGTCCAGAGCAACCTTGTCTATTACAATGCCTTCAACAAACTCGGTATCTTCGATCTTGCCGCCGACGTCTTTTGAAATAATAACATCTTTAAGGTCGACTATTCCCCTTTCGCGAATCGCAAGCACAGCATCCACGCAAAGTTCTGCAATCAAACGGTTGTATTTTTCGGAAGCCTTGCCCGTAATAGAGGTTTTGGCAACTTCTACAAGCATCTCCTTTTCGTCTTCACCGGTTGGGACTGCCAGATTCTCTAAAATCTCAACAGCCTTCTCGGCTGCAAGCCTGTATCCATTAACAATAATTGTCGGGTGGACTCCACTCTCAATAAGGTTTTCTGCCTTTTCTAGCAGACTGCCTGTAAATACGACAGCACTTGTAGTCCCGTCGCCGGCCGAGCTTTCAAGTGATTCTGCAACTTCTGCCACCATCTTGGCTGCCGGGTGCTCGATGGACATATCGTGTAAAATGGTTGCACCGTCGTTTGTGATCGTAATGTCTCCGATAGGGTTGACAAGCATCTTGTCCATTCCTCTCGGTCCGAGCGTATTCTTGACTATGCTGGCCACTGCCTTTGCAGCCGCAATATTCATGCTGAGTGCTTCTCTTCCCTTTGTCTGCTCTTTTCTAGGATCTATTATTATGATTGGCTGGCCACCTTTTTCCATCTGAACCAAAACCTCCTTAAAATGAAGTATATGTATCGAAGTTTTTTACTTGATAATTTGAAGTCGCCCTGGCTTACAGTCACCTTTAGCCCGAGATCAGCCTGAAAATATAATTTTATCAGTTGCCTTATCTGAAGCAGTATTGATCAGAAAATAACTGATAATACTTCTATAAAAATATACCGGGTACCTTCCGATTCTTGAAGGTGAAACTAGCTTTCCTCGTAAGGCTAAGGAATAATTTTAGAAAGTGTATTGCCTTAGAAAGTGCATTGCCTGTTACTGCCCACTACTTTTTCCCTCAAAGTTTGTTCTTATGGATAGTGAAAAATTGGCCGCTACGGCTTTTATTTTTATCCATAACAACTTTGACCTTTTAATTTCTGATCAATTTCGCTTCTGGCCACTGTTACTTCCTGACTATAATTTATATTTCCTGATTACTTTCACTTTTTGATAATCTCCACTGATCCGTCTTTTTTCCCGATATAGAGCTCATCCACATTGGAAAAGATTCCATGTTCAACAACTCCCGGAATTGAAGATAGTCGAAGAGCCAAACCTTCAGGATCGTTTATCACGCCGAAATTAGCATCAAGTACAAAGTTTCCATTGTCGGTTATCACAGGCCCGTCTTTTCTCAGAGCTAACCTTAGCTCGGGCTTTCCTCCCAGCTCTTTAATTTTTTTAATCACAAGGGTTTTTGCAAAAGGCAGAACCTCAATCGGAACAACCTTATCAAGCTGGGTGCTCGTTTTTGATTCGTCAGCCACGACTAGAAAATGTCTTGCAGATGCCGATACTATCTTTTCCCGGGTATGGGCAGCTCCCCCGCCTTTGATCGCATACAGTTTCGAGTCGATCTGGTCCGCTCCGTCAATGGCAATATCCAGTTCAGGATGCTGAGCAAGATTAGCAAGAGGGACACCGGCTTCTATGGCAAGCATTTCAGACTGGTATGAAGTAACAACACCCAGGATATCGAGCCCCTCTTCTCTTACCCGCCTGCCAAGTTCTTTTATTGTATATGCAACTGTTGAGCCCGTTCCAAGCCCCACAACCATTCCCGATTCTACCATCCGGGATGCAGCAATGCCAGCTGCACGTTTTTCCGGGGAATCGGTAGATATATTTCGTTCTGTCATTTTATTTTCCCTTCCGATTCGAATCCTGAAAAAGTTATGAAATTCTTAAACTGGAGATTAAACTGGAAATGCTTAAACTGAAGACAAACTGAAAATTTAAACAAGAAGTGTTTAAGCTAGAGAAGTTTAAACTCCAAAAATAAGGGATTTCAGGGAGAAAGTCTTCTCCTGTCCCTTGGGAAGAGTACCGTGTCTCTGATATTTTCGGTCCCAAGCATGGTCATGATAAAACGTTCGCAGCCCATGCCCCAGCCTGCATGTGGAGGCATGCCGTATTCGAAAGCCTTAAGGTAGAACTCAAAGCCGTCAGGGTTCAGGCCCTGTGATTCTATCCGGCTCTTAAGCAGGTCAGGAATATGGATGCGCTGAGCTCCTGAGGAGAGTTCCATTGTGCGGTGCATCATGTCAAAGGATTTGCTGTACTCCGGCCTGTCCTCATACGGCATGGCATAGAACGGTTTAATCTCAGTTGGCCAATCAATAAGGAAATAGTGGGATTCTCCTGTAGTCTCGTAGACGTAATTGCCCACAATATGTTCTCCGAGCGTGCCAAGATCATCTCCCCAGTGCATTTTCTCTTCCGAGCGAGCATTTATGATCTCGATTACTTCGTCATAGGTGAGCTTAAGGAAAGGAGTTTTCGGGACTTTGAGCTCAATCCCAAGTGTTTCAAGGGCAGGCTTGCACTTCTCAATAACCTGGGCGTAGGCATAAGCCACAAGGTTTTCAAGAATCTCCATTACATCAAAGTGGTCTGCAAAGCTGACCTCGACATCGATAGAAGTAGCTTCGTTCAGGTGCCTGCGGGTATCGTGTTCTTCGGCCCTGAAAATCGGACCGATCTCAAAGACTCTGTCAAACCCGCCGCTCATAAGGATTTGCTTGAAGAGCTGAGGGCTTTGGTTCAAAAAAGCTTCCCTGTCAAAGTAAGTGATCGGGAAAAGTGCAGTGCCGCCCTCGGTTGCAGTTGCCACAACCTTGGGGGTTGCGGTTTCGATAAATCTGTTTTCTACAAAAAATTCCCTGATAGCCTGGAGAGCCTGGTGCCTGATCTTGAAAATCGCAGTTGTCTCGGCCCGTCGGAGATCTATAAATCGCGAATCCAGCCTGGTATCCAGTTCAGCTTCCACCTTGCCTGTAGTGTCCATTGGTAACGGAGAATCTGCAACATTCAGGACAGTGATCTCTTCAGGAAGCAATTCGTATCCGTTCGGAGCTTTCTCTTCGAATTTAACGGAGCCGGTTACTGTAATTACTGACTCGCGGACAAGTCTTCTTGCAGCATCAAACAGGTCTTTATCAATTTTCTTCTTTACAAGGGTAACCTGAGCCTTTCCTTCCCGGTCTCTAAGCACTACAAAACAGATCCCTCCGAGGTCTCTTACCTCATGGACCCATCCTGCCAGGGTAATTTTCTTACCGTTGTCAACATTTTCGGGTTTGACATCGGCTGTATAATGTGTTCTGAGTTTTGCTAATGACATAAATTCACCTAGATTGGAGTAAATTAAATAAAAAATGTAAGAATGAAGCTGAAACGTAGGTGAATAGTCATAACTCATTATTAATTTATTTGTTGCCCGAGTTCCATCTCCCGAGTTCCGTCTCCCGAGTCCCGTCTCGGGAGGACGGTGCCCTTTTCGCTCACCTCGTTCGCTCAAGAGGGCTGAACTATAATGAAGATACTAAGCTGAGCCAAAAGGGCTGATTTGTGGAAGATAGAATCACTTTCTACTCACTAAAGAGAGTTCTTAGGCAAACAGCACTGCTTTTCGCACGGCTAATAGGATAAGTTTATGAAGTTAAATCTATTCGCGTTTTCGGTATATCTCGTCGCTACAGAGATTGCAGTGGGTTAAGGCCAGAACTGTCGCCGGTCAGAAAGTAATGGAAATAAAGAAAATAAGCTGGATGCAGGCATACTTTCCTGCTTAGAAGTTGGGAAAGTTTAACATAAGTCTTAAAATTCGAAAATATAATAGAACAAATTCACAATACATAAATAATTAGCAATAAGTCATTTATCATTGAGTGGTCTTTGGAGTTCGGTTATACCCTCCTCGAGTACTGCAATTTACCCCCAATAATACAGGTTTTTAGTTCCGACTATCCCAATGTTTCCCTAAAACCACTCAATATCTTTTTTACACTCAATACTTTTACGCACAATACCGTTCCTAAAACAAGTTTCAAAAAATAAGTTTTATCAGGTGTTCTGCCTTGCAGCACCTGAAGGTTCTGATGCCTGCATTTTCAGAGATTTATTTTCAGATCCCTATAATTTCATAGACTTTTTCCATGTCAAGGTTCTGCTGAACTACACCTGCAAGTTCTTCGTAGGCATCGTTTTCGGTCATGATGTTTTCAGGGCTGTACTCAAGTCCTTTTTTCTCATAGAGGTATCGCATAAGGGCATCTCTTATATTTTTATTGTCAAAGAGCCCATGCAGATAAGTGCCAATTACCAAGCCAGCATCATCGATTGCTCCGTCATCTCCAAAGATGTTGCGGTAAGAATCGGTTATGCCCATATGGATTTCGTATCCTTTTATTTCCTGTCCGTCTATTGGAGCTAATATCGGGCCATATGCATTCACTTTTTTTGTGACCTGGATTGTTCTCTTTTTATATTCTCCGAACTTTGTTCCTATATCCAGAAGGCCCAGCCCTTCGAATTCGGCTTCGACTCCGTTTTCAACTCCGGAATCATAAATTGTCCTGCCGAGCATCTGGTAGCCTCCGCAGATTCCGAAAATCGGGATTTTTCCCTTAAAGGCCTGGATTTTCTCGGCCATACCGCTTGCCTTAAGGTCGAGCAGGTCGTTAACCGTATTCTTTGTTCCTGGGATCATGATCGCGTCTGGAGTTCCAAGGTCTTCGTCAAGCTCCACATAGCGGATTTTAGCAGATCTTTCCAGGGGCTCAAAGTCCGTAAAGTTAGAGATCCTTGGAAGGCGGATAACTGCGATCTCAATTTCTTTTTCGTTTCTTTCTCCTTCTTTATCTTCAAGTGAAACCGAATCCTCAGAGGGAATATTAAGCTTGAAATAAGGAAGAACTCCAAGAACCGGAATGCCTGTCTTTTCTTCAAGCTGCTTCAGACCTGGTTTCAGAATCTCCAGGTCGCCTCTGAATTTATTGATTATGAACCCTTTGACGTTTTTCCGAACATCCTCGGGAAGAAGTGCAACTGTACCGTAGAGGCTTGCAAAAACGCCTCCTCTTTCTATGTCCCCGACAAGGATTATGGGTGCTTGCGTAAGTCTTGCAGTGCCGATATTTACGATATCTCTTTCGTACAGGTTAATTTCGGCAGCTCCCCCAGCCCCTTCCATGACAATAATATCATGTTTCCTGCAAAGTCTTTCGAGAGCTCCTTCAAGAACTTGGTTCATTTCTTCAATGGAATCATAGTACTGACCTGCACTCCTGTCAGCATAAGGTTCTCCCAGCAGGATAATTTGGGAAACGCAGTCTCCTTTGGGTTTTAGAAGGACAGGATTCATATCGGTAGTGGGCTCGGTGCCTGCAGCTTTTGCCTGGATTGCCTGGGCAATTCCGATTTCCTTTCCATCCTTTGTGATCCAGGAATTCAGGCTCATGTTCTGAGCCTTGAAGGGGGCAACCCTGTATTCCCTTGACAGGATTCTGCATATAGCAGTCACGACTGAACTTTTCCCAACATGGGAGGCAGTTCCCAGGATCAAGACGCTTTTCTTTTCCATTTTTACCACACCTTCTGCTCGAACACTTATTTTTAAAAAACTTATTTTTATAATTCGTATAAATTAGTTTTTATTTTTTCTCCGAAGGATGTAAATCAAGTAAACTTGTTTATCGCTAATGTTATCCTCTTTATACTTAAACTAAAGAATAAATACTTTCGGATTCATTGCAGGTTTTGTTTATCTACTTTAAAAAACTGATCGGATTTCAGGCATTTTCTTTTATCAAGATTTGTTTTCTTATTGTGACCATCACTTTCTTATTTCAAGCTTATTTTCTAATTATGCCTCTGATTGGAGTGTTTTATTCCATTCCTCTTTGAAGGATTTTATCTTTTTAACTGAACATGAAAAACTGCCCTTCTCCAGCTACCCTTCTTTTAAATAATATTAAAACAATCTTTTTGGTAATCGACCTTTTTGGTAATCGACCCGGGGAAAAAAGACAATGAAAGCCGTGCTTTTCTTATTTCTTTTACTTATCATTTCAGTGACTCCAGCACTTGCAGCAGATGGCTCTCCTGTAGGAGAAGCGAATACGGCTCGCATAGCCGAACTTTACAGCGACCTTGAGTCTTTTGACGTGACTCTTTACTCGACACAGCCAGAAGAAAACCTGAGTCTTGAGGTGTTTCTTGTAAGTTCCGAAGGAACTCGTGAGAAGACACTTGACAGTCAGGTGTTTTTAGTAGGTAGTCTTCCTGCAAATGTAGAAGTTACGAAGGTTGGCTTCTGGAATGTCAGCGATTCTGAACGTGGAGCTTATAGGCTAAAGGCAAGACTCGTTAAAGAGGAGCAGGTGTTCTCAGAGGCGAAATATAACTTTGCTTATGGCAGCAATTCTGTATCAAGGCTTCAGGTCAATGACCTGGTTCCTAATTCCCAGGGAATCAGTGTTGCACTATCTCCAAAAGAAGCCTCAATTTTTGATATCGAATACATGCTTGTAAACGGCTCGGATGTAGTTTACACAACAAAAACTGAAAAATTATCGCTTACCAGTGCGCCTGATGTTTTTTCCGCGTCTTGGGGTACGCTTATTGAGAATAATAAGGACTATGTCGGACGGGTCAAAATTCATGTATATTCCCCTGAAAGGGAGTTTATAAGCTCAAGCGAGCGGTTTACTGCCAGGGATGATGTCGAGATTACCGACATCTATGAAGATGAGACAGGAGCGAGTGCAACAGTTATTGGGCGTTCCCAGGTACCATTTGAAGGAGAACTTATTTTCTCTGTATATGAACTGTCCGGAACTTCAGGAAATGAGAATTCCGAATTAGTGGAATCTACTCGAGCAAGAGTTCCAGTGCTTTTGAATAATGACGACGAGACTGTCGAAGTTGCCTGGAGCCAAAGATTATCGAAAGGAGTTTACAGGCTTGAGATCGAGCTTGTGGGAAACGACGGTGACGTTATTGAGCACAGAGAAACTGTAATCGAATCCAACCTTTCTCCAGCTTCAAAAGTGAGCTCAGTAAATGATACCGATAATGAGATAGTAACTCAGGACGAGAAAGGAGATAATGGCGCCCCTGGCTTTCCTTTAGTTTCAGGAATTACAGGGCTTATTGCAGTGTCGATTTTTTTGAGGAAATCTCAAAGATAAAGCTCAAAGAATAATGAAGCTCAGTGAAACGCGATCTTCAAAGAATGATTGAGAGATAAAAGCGAATAGAGCTCAACGAAATCTAAAATGCAAAGAAAAATTTCAAGTTAAAAGTGCAGGAAAATCTCATACAGAGCTGTGAGCCATGCGTTATGAACTCTTTATTTCTCTCAGGCAGATCCGAGCAAGGAAATTCCAGACAATTCTTTCGGTTGGAGCTATAGCTCTTGCCGTGATGGTTCTTACCGTTTCTCAGGCGGTCATGGTTGGTTTTACGGGCGAGCTCTATAACACTACAGTAAATAAATTTCCTCACGTCTCGGTATCACCACAGGAAGGTGAAGACTACATTTACCTTTATAGGACCCTTATTGACGATATTGATAAAATAGAGGGCGTTTCGGCAGTTTCTCCTTTTCTTACTGGAAAAGCTTCTTTCATGTTTAAGACAAATTCCTTTAATGCCGAGCTGAAAGGCATTCTTCCTTTACAGGAAAATAATATCAGCGATATTGAAGCCGATATGGTAGAAGGAGATTTCAGGGAGCTTGAATATTCCAAAAACACCGTGGTAATTGGCTCGAAGCTGGCAGATAAGCTTGAAGTTAATCTGGGTGATTCCGTTGATGTTTCTTTTCCCAATGCAAATCCTCTTTCCCTGAGGGTTGTCGGAATCTTTCATACTGGTTCTCCTTTAGATGAATCCCTTACTTATACTTCCCTGAATGCCGCCCAGGAATTCTACGATGTTCCTGATGTGATAAATGGGCTTTCTGTCAGGCTTAAGGATTTTAATAAGGATAGGGAAGTAGCTGCCGAGATTGAAAAAACAGGCTATGAAGCAAGAGGCTGGACCGAAACAAATCCTGAAATTCTTAGGACGATTGCTATTGAAAGTACTTCGAATAATGTTGTTCTTAGCCTTATTATCATAATTGCTTCTTTCGGCGTGGTCAGCACTCTGAATCTCTCGGTTATCGGTGCAACAAGCCAGATAGGTATGCTCCGAACTATGGGTGCTACAGTTTCAAGTATCCGAACAATCTTTATTCTTCAAAGCGGTATCCTTGGTCTGCTGGGTGCTCTTGCAGGTACTCTTACAGGGGTCGTAATATCTCTGGCAATAGGCCAGTATGAAATACCGACTGCTTCCTCAGAACTTTACGGTGGCTTTACAACTATTCCCATTATAATCCGGATCGGAGATATTCTGTTCATTATTATTGCAGTTTTTCTGCTGAACCTTCTTGCCGGGATTTATCCTGCCCAGCAGGCAGCAAAACTTGATCCTGTAAAAGCTATAAGCTCAAAATGAATAGATTTGATACATTTATACATTAAAAATATACTTATCTGTAAAATTAAGCTATAATTAGTGACACTTATAATTATAATCAAAGGACATATTCGTTATTCACATATTTATTAGCGGATATACTCAACCGGTACTGGGAAGTACTTTAAATTATTTAAAATAGTTGATTTCACAGTCTGGCCTAGTAAAATAAGAAGCAATTTTAAAGATTCTTGTACCGTACAGAAATATTTTTTTATCTACCATTTTTTTGTATATAAGCATTCCTTTTAAATTACCTATATAAGTAATAAAAATTGGTAACGCGGTTAAAATAATAGCTCTCATTAAACATTTCAATGTTAACTAATATCTCTCCGAGTTTAAAATTTAATTCCCGTTAATTATATATCGTTTTTAGCTTATGTTTACATACTAAAGCATAGCGAACAAGAGCGAACAAAAACCTTGTGCATGAATTCTCATCAACTGATCACTGTATGAGAATTCTATTTTCTTATTTTTCTATTATGCATAAAATTCGTGTAATCTTTTTGTATCTTCAGCATAAGATCTCTATGATCTTTTTTATATACCGAATTCTCCAATAATTCACATTTATTGAGGAAAATTTTTACAATATATTTCTTATTTGATAATTTATTGGTTGTCTTTTAATTTATCGTTCTTTTTTAACTTATTTATTATCGCTAGTTTTTGAAATAAGCTGCAGGAAAAGACATTCTAGTGATATATCTGTAACATATTTTAATTCCTGAATCCCAATGCAAATATTTATATTGATTCATAGATATTTATAATGTAATGGATAACAGTAGAGAATACCAGCTTTACCTTGAAGCACTGGATGATGAAAGATCAGCATGGGGAAGGAGAACGGCTATAAGGCGGCTATGTGACTGTAAAACCGAGGAGTCTCTATACTATCTGAATGAGCTTATAGTTGACAGATATTGCGTTGTGCCTGATTGGCTCAAGAGGATCGCAAGAGAGTATTACGTATCTCTATGCCTTGAATTTCTCTGACATTGAATTTTAAAGAGTTTACGTTCTTAAGATAACTTTTAAAAAATATATGTAACTGCTTATTATATAAATACACTTAATGAAGGATTATAAATATTTAATGAAGAATGCCTGTTCAGACTTAAAGGATTATACTTTCCTAAAGTTTATATGCAATTACCCCAATTCTCTGATAAAGCTCAGGAACCATTACGCTTAGCTACAGGCTTACTTTATTCATGAGTTCTCGCATTCGGTTCCTGTTAAGAAAAGAATCTACGAAAAGAGTTCGTTTTTGCTAAAAATCAATTAGTTTAATTGTTGAATTTGGAATCTATAAGCCTTAAATCTTAATTTGATAATAATTATTTCAGGATGGATCAGAAAATGGGCAGGGATACTGGAAAAGCTTTAGGGGGCCCGGCAATAGCTTTGGTGGGCATTGGAGCAATATTAGATATTATTTTGTTTTACTTCATGTTCAAATTTGCTGATGAGGAAAACCTGTTTATGGTTCTCTTAACGGCAGCACTGATAGGAATTATAGCACTGGGGATTGCCAAAGGTCTTGTTTCCATATCCAGACATAATTATGGCAAATGAGCAGATAAATTGACAAGTTTGAATAAATATAAAATAATTAAGACCAGATGTTGGCTGAATAATATTAAATAACAATTAATGAGAACAATAGTTATACTGGAGATAAAAGAATAATATTCCAGGTTAAATTATTCCCATAATATCTATTTTATTCTTCATTCAGGCTTGATTTAAGCTTTTTATAACAATTCTTTAAAATTTTTAGGTTTTTCCTGAAGATACTCTACAGGTAATTGTGGAATCGATTAAAGGCAAAACTACTAACTTTCCTTTAACAAAAAATTTTTTATATATTTATCCTTAATTTCTGAATGTTTTTACGGAATTAATTAAAATAATATGAAGGTTAATATATTACCTCAGTTTAACTTTAAGATTCACATATATTATGCACATTTTATTAATTGTTATGCACATTTACTATCAATTTACTAGAGCTTTCAGGCTGGACTGTTAGCTTCCCAGGTAGACAAACAGAAAGTAAAATCTGGGTAAATAAGTTATAGTGACAATTTACAATTATACTTAGAACAAAATGGAAGGAGTTTACTAATGCAGTTGAAGCTGGAACATTTCAACATAAAAATAGGGCAGCATAAAGTGTTACTAAATATTGTGGATGCAAAAGAACTGGGGGTTAATCCAGGGGATAGGGTCCGTATCCGAGGGCATGAGAGCATTTCTGCTATAGTGGATACAACGGATGATATGGTTCCTCCAGGTACGCTGGGAGTCTTTTCCGAAGTTTATGAGCACTTCCAGGATTGGGAAAAGCCGGTCGAAGTCTTTCCGACATTCCGTTCAAAATCTACATCTGTGATCAAGAAAATGATGGATAAAAGACCTGTTGCACAGGATGAAATTAAAGTGCTTGTAAACGATATTGTGGAAGAAAATCTTAGTGATATTGAACTTTCGGCCTTTATAACATCTTCTTATATTCACGGAATGACCGACGATGAGGTCGAATGGCTTACAAAGGCCATGATTGAGAGTGGAGATACTATCGAATTTGATACCCATCCTATAATGGACAAACACTCGATAGGAGGGGTACCCGGAAACAAGATATCTCTGCTGGTTGTCCCTATTGTTGCTGCAAACGGACTTCTCATCCCAAAGACAAGTTCAAGGGCAATCACAGGAGCAGGCGGAACCGCAGACCTTATGGAAGTGCTCTGTCCTGTAGAGTTCAGTTCCCAGGAAGTCAAAGAGATAACTGAAAAAGTAGGGGGTGCTCTTGTATGGGGTGGAGCCACTAATATTGCACCTGCCGATGATAAACTCATAAAAATTGAATATCCTCTTTCCATTGATCCTTACTACCAGATGCTCGCCTCAATTATGGCAAAAAAGGGAGCTATAGGAGCCGACAATGTGGTAATGGATATCCCCGTCGGGCCAAGCACAAAAGTCCCAACCGTTCAGGAAGGGCAAAAACTTGCAAGAGACCTGATTAACCTTGGGCACAGGCTTGGAATGAATGTAGAGTGTGCAATTACCTACGGTTCTTCTCCGATTGGAAGAAAAGTAGGGCCCTCTCTTGAAGTCAGGGAAGCCCTGAAAGTGATGGAGAGCATGGAAGGTCCAAACAGCCTCATTGAAAAGAGTGCAGCACTTGCAGGTATCCTGCTTGAGATGGGAGGTGCGGCTCCAAGAGACCGCGGAAAAGAAATTGCATTGGAAACGCTAAGGAGCGGAAAAGCCCTTGAAAAGATGAAACAGATTATTGAAGCCCAGGGTGGAGACCCGAATATTACATCAAATGATATCCAGGTAGGACAATACACTGCCGATATTTTTGCTTCTGCAGATGGATATGTTATCGAATTTGACAATAAGTGGATAATTGAAATTGCCAGACTTGCTGGAGCTCCTAACGATAAAGGAGCCGGAGTCGCTATTCACAAGAAAATGGGTGAGTCCGTTAAGAAGGGAGACCCTATCCTTACAATTTATGCTGAGAAAGAGTTCAAGCTCGAAAACGCATTGACAACAGCTCAGAGAACAAACCCGATAATTGTTGAAGGCATGCTTTTGAGGAGAATTCCTGGAACTTACGGGTTCCAGTAATCTTCTCTAACTTTTTTCAGTGAAATCCTTTAATACCTTGTAGGATTTTAGCACGAGCATGAAAAGGATTGTTTTGCTGCGCCTGGGGCACCGCCCGGAAAGGGATAAAAGAATTACCACCCACGTGGGATTAACTGCACGGTTACTTGGTGCAGAAGGTATGCTCCTTGCCTCGAATGACCCCGGAATAGTAAAAACTCTTGAAGATGTTGTAAAGCGTTGGGGTGGAGAATTCTATATCAAGAATAACGTCAATTTTAAACAGGAAATCAAGGAATGGAAAGCTGACGGCGGAAAAGTCTGTCATCTTTCGATGTATGGAGTAAATCTGCCCAGCATCACTGGAGAACTTAAAAGTTGTGACAGGCTTATGATTGTCGTAGGAGCAGAGAAGGTACCTCCCGAAATTTACCAGCTTGCTGACTGGAATGTTGCAGTTGGAAGCCAGCCCCATTCCGAAGTTGCAGCGGTTGCAATCACTCTGGATAGGATTGCAGATGGCGAACCGCTTTACAGAGAGTTTTCCAATGCTGAGTTAACAATTGTGCCAGCAGAAAGGGGTAAACAGGTTATAGAAAATATCAGGGATTAAGTATATCCCTTTTAACTTTTCTTCACAGCCTGTGTCCTCTATTTTTCAGGATCTTTGCTTTTGGCTCTGGTTTTTAATTTTCAGATTTCCACCTTTTTATGTTTCATGTAGATTTCCATCTTCATTTAGAATTTTTAAGAGCTCAATGATCGAATACGAAGCCCGGGTGATTCCCATGCTTCGTTTATCTGTATCTGTACCAGCTATATAGAGATTCTGAATCGGAGTTCTGATATCTACAAACTTTCCATCTATTGAGACTGTAGCTTTTTCGGGAATTGTTATCTGCTCATGCTGCATATCAACATGTTTCTCGGCATTTGGAATAGCGCGGAAAACGGTGTCGTAGGCTTTTTTAAGTTCATGCATTTCACTATTATTCTCGTTGATAATGAAAGTAAAGCCTATAAGCTGTTTGTCTTTAGGAGCAAGTGATTGATCGTAATTGCTTATAGGAGATGCCCAGTAAGCAAGATCCTTAAACCAAATCTCTGAGCCTGTGTAATTAAATTCTGGGATCTTTTTTTCCATTCCAAGCCAGATAGTCAGGCTTTTGTTATGGACAATATCTTTCAGGTCTGCTATATACTCTGAAGGAAGATCCTTTATAAGCTTGGGAAGCTCTGTTGCAAATCCCGTGTAGATAACAATATCTGAGCTATAGATCTCATCAGCTTCTACACCTAATACCTTCCCGTCCTGTACTAAAATAGAGCTTACTTCACATTCTTTTTTGATCTCAACGGTTTCCGGAAGCGAGTAGAGGATAGCATTAAGCAAAGCCTTTAATCCTTTTCTGGGATAACCCTGAGAATCATTTACCTCATTTGTAGCAAGTCTTTCCAGAGATGTAAAAGGCTGCGTGATTTTTGTCATTCTGGCCTGAAGTGAAGCATGGAGATGATACGGAAGGATTGAGGCAAGAATAGATTCTGCAGACTGACGTTTTTTAGGCTCAAGCTTTCCTATCACGGCATCAAACTGCTCTTGAGTAACGCTATCCCTTACAAAACTACTGCCATACAGGACACGTTGAGCTGAAGTTTCTTTCATAGTTTTTCCAGAAAGAGACCTACACATTGTGTCCACGAAGTCGTATGTATCTTCAGAAAGACTCTTTGGTATGAAATCATATACCGATCTATTCGAAAGATCTATTCCGAATGAGGAGAGAGTAAAAGCTTTTGTAAGGGTCTGGGAAAGCAAAACTCTGTCTTTTCTAGGAAGCACGTCAAAGGTAACGAAATCTTTGAGGTTAGAAGGAACTTTAACGAAAGTGTTTTCAGTTCGAATATAGTAATACCCATAGTCTTCAAATACAGGTAAATAATCAAAATAATTGTCCATCAGCATCTTGAGAGGCCCTTCCACTAGATGAGTAATCGCATGCACCCCTGTGTCTACTTGATAGCCGTCTATCATGTAGCTATTGCAATTTCCTCCAATATGCTGCCTTTTCTCAAGAACAAGGACTTTTTTTCCATGTTTGGAAAGCGTTAGAGCTGCTAAAAGCCCGCTTATTCCTGCCCCGACAACGACTACATCATATTTTTTCATTTCCACAACGACCTATATGTTTATGACCTATATTTTTCCCGTTAGGCAAGTTCCTAGCCAATGTAACTATTTTAATTGTCACTACTCAAAACTTGCTTATAATTTTAGAATTTCTCTTTTTAATTTTAACTTTGTGGAGACTCTTTAATTAACAAAAGTTTGTCCAGGGGCACAGGGAGAATCAAAATAAATCTCTGAGAACATTACGTATTATTTATATTTGTTATTACTATTTATGAGAAAAGTATTAAATACAAGTTTTACCTCGAATGAAGTGTCTACAGACAGGTCTATTCCTCCTGTTAAAGCAGCACTATTTTTTCCGTTCTCCGTTCCTCCAGAAGGGAATAGTAGATGTGAAAACATAGTGATTCCAGGAAAACTGTGTTAAAGCTTGGCAGAGAAATACAAAAGCGGAAACTTTTTTCAGGTAGTTTTTTGCTTTTCCGAGCATCCGATCTGGCTATTTTTATTTCCTTTTGTACTATTAGCTGAATCAAGTCCACTCCTTAATTAACGCTGTAAACTCCGTTACAACTTCGTAATTTTCTTACATGCTCCGAAAAACGGATAAATGTACATAAATTAAAATAGTAACAGAAAGTAAGGATTTATGATCCTTATGGATTCGTTACATGAAATATATCTCATAGCTGGAAGTATATCTTTTATAATACTTCTCCTACTTTTTTTGAATTATTATAAAAAAAGGCTTATTCCATGTTCTCTCAAGCTTTGCAGCTGGATCTGCGGGATGGCAATCAGTTCGGACAGTCCCTGGGTCAAGATGCTTGTGCTTCATCTTGTGTTTTCTATTCGACTTCTCATGTATCTTGCAATTGTTTCTCTCGAGCAGGTAGATAAACTAACTGCCAAAGGACTTTTGAAGCACTATATATCGGGCACCAGAATTGTCCTTTCTGAGCATATACTTTCTTTCTTTCACTCTCCGAAAAAGAGTGAAAGGCAAATTCTCGGTCTCAACGCTAAGCCCGCAAACAGAAAAGACCAATATTTGAGGAAGAGTTCTTCAAGAAAATAAATTTTTAAGGAAATATATCTTTAAGGAATAAATTGTTAATAAAAATAAATTCCTTAAACCAGTTACTTTTATTTTTAAACTTTTTATTTCCGGACTTATTTTTGCTAGAAGCTCCACCCAAGTTACACTTTACTGGAGTACTACAGGCTGTTTATTTTTGTTCATCAGACAGTTTTCTTGATTTCATCGGATAATTTCCATGCGCTATTCATTTATTTCCAATCAAATAATTAATATCAATCGAATGGAAAATTCATGATCTTTAATTTAATTTTTTAATTTAATTTTAAGCCTTAAATAGTTATTAATAAACCATGTTGTATAAATATTAACGTTGTACGTTTTATATAGCTAGAAAGTGTATTTTGTCCAAAAGATTTAAGTCTCAATGATACTTATGCCGGAAAGCTTCAATTATCGGTTTCTGTTGTTTTCAGAGTTTAAAGGAGTGTGGCAATGAATATAACATTAATTGGCATGGCGGGAGCAGGAAAAAGTACTATTGGGAGAATACTTGCAAAGCGTCTTGGCTATACTTTTATTGATGTGGATCACCTTATCAAGAAAAACACCGGAATGCCCCTTCAGACCCTTATAGATAAACAGGGAGATTCAGCTCTTATCAGCTTTGAAGAAGAAGCTATTCTCAGTCTCGGGCAGGTGGACAAGTGTGTTATTTCCCCTGGCGGAAGCGTAGTTTATTCCGAAAAAGCCATGGAGCATTTAAAAAAAATATCAAAAATAATCTTTCTGGACACTGATTTCAGAAGCATTTCCAGAAGGCTTCCCAATGCAAGGAAAAGAGGCATAGTAGGACTCAGAGATAGGAGTCTGAAAGAGCTTTTTGAAGAAAGGATAGTCCTTTATCATAAATATGCTGATTTTTCAATAAAACTTAGAGGAAAAGAAAACATCCAGGAAATCACTGAAAAAATTATTGAACTCTGTTTTGAAGAAAATACCTGAAATTTATAATTAAATATATTTATATAAGGTACTTATCTGTTTTTTAACTATGCTCTCTCTCGTCCTTCCTTTTTCAATTTATGTGTTATCTTAAGCTTTCTATTAGAATAGACTATTTTAAGGATGTTTTCCTTTAAGAACGGTTCTCTTTAAGAAAAATTTTCTTAAAAAACAGTTCTCTTAAGAACAGTTTCTTTTAAGAACAGTCCGATTTGCGAGCAATTTACTTTAAGGATGGCCTACTTAAAAACAGTTCACTGGAATGATTTATCTTGTAAATAACCTGTAGAATGGCTTACTTTAAAACAGCAGTTTACTTTATTAGCTATCAGGTCTTCAATCTGAGCAGAAATTTCTTAGTTTATAACGTTTAAGCATCAGCCTGCAGGAAAAAAGTCCTAGCGGCAGGAGATATAAAATGGCATCAAGTCGTTTCATCATTACGGTTATAGGCAGCGACCGAGTAGGAATCGTTGCCAAGGTCACTACTGTGATGGCAAGTTTCAATGTAAATATTGTCGATATCACTCAGACTATCATGCAGGGTATCTTTACTATGATTATGCTTGCAGAAGCTCCACAGGAGAACTTTGACCTTTCGGCTTTTCAGGAGGCTATGAGTGCTGAGGGAAAGAGCCTTGGAGTCGAGGTCAAGGTACAGCATGAAGATGCGTTTCGCTTCATGCACAGGGTCTGAACTGGAAAATCAATCAGTCTGAAACGAGAGGTAGTTTTTCATGCATATAAACCCGAACGAAATTCTGGAAACGATCCAGATGGTCAGGATGGAACATCTTGACATTAGAACTGTGACAATGGGTATCAGCCTGAGGGACTGCAGTCACCCTGATATTGAGGTATTCAATGAGAATATTTATGAAAAGATAACCACCCGTGCAAAAGAACTTGTGCACGTAACTAATGAAATTCAGAGCCTTTATGGAATTCCAATAATCAATAAGCGAATCTCAGTAACTCCAATAGCTGTTGCAGCTGAAAGCTGCAAGTCTCATGATTTTGCTTCCATCGCAAAAACGATGGATGAAGCTGCAAAAGACTCACAGGTGGATTTTATAGGAGGTTTCAGTGCCCTTGTCCACAAAGGAGCAACTGTTGGGGATCTGAAGCTTATTAATTCCATTCCAGAAGCCCTTGCATGTACGGAAAAGGTCTGCTCATCAGTAAATGTTGCCACTACAAAAACCGGAATTAATATGGATGCGGTTGGCCTGATGGGTAGTATCATAAAAAAGACTGCGGATTTAACTTCGGATAGAGATGGTATAGGCTGTGCCAAGCTTGTTGTCTTTGCAAATGCCCCTGAAGACAATCCTTTTATGGCAGGAGCCTTTCATGGCATAGGTGAACCCGAGTGCGTTATCAATGTTGGAGTCAGCGGGCCGGGCGTCGTAAATGCTGCAATCTGCGAGCTTGAAAACCCGAATCTTACGGAAATTTCGGAAACCATCAAAAAAACGGCCTTTAAAATAACCCGTATGGGCGAAATGGTAGGTCGGGAAGTTTCACGGAGACTTGGAGTCGAATTCGGTATTCTTGACCTTTCTCTGGCTCCTACGCCTGCGATAGGAGACAGCGTTGCTGCAATTTTGGAGGCAATGGGGCTTGAGCGCTGCGGGGCTCACGGAACGACTGCAGCTCTTGCTCTTCTTAATGATGCCGTAAAAAAAGGTGGAGCTATGGCTTCTTCTTCGGTAGGCGGCCTTAGTGGAGCTTTTATCCCTGTCAGTGAGGACGCAGGCATGATCGAAGCCGTCAGGGCTGGAGCCCTCAGCCTAGAAAAACTTGAAGCTATGACCAGCGTCTGTTCTGTTGGTCTTGATATGATTGCAGTGCCTGGTAATACTCCTGCTTCCACCCTATCAGCTATTATCGCTGACGAAATGGCAATAGGTGTAATAAATAAAAAAACGACAGCAGTCAGAATCATCCCAGCACCTGGAAAAGGGATTGGAGATTCCGTAGAATTCGGCGGCCTACTTGGAAATGCTCCTATTATGCCAGTAAGCGGTTTTAGTTCTGAAGTTTTTGTAAAACGGGGAGGGAGAATTCCAGCTCCAATCCAGTCACTCACGAACTGATATTTTCAGGATGGGTGAACCGAGCCGGTAAATCCGGCAATTTATTTTTTGTATTTCAGAGGAGAGTCGACCCATAATCATTATCTTTTCAATATGGGAATTAGTGAATTTTGCAATTGAGTAAAAGTTTTGAAAATTTTCTAGATTTATAATTTTATGCCAAACAATTTTTTGCTTAAATACAATTTTTTGAATAATTAATTTAAAATAATTTATATTACTCGTATATTCTGGAGTAAGGGGACAAACTGGGGTAATAATAAGTAAATTAACCTCCTAAGGCTGCTGATCCATCTCCTCGAAGAAACGTGTTTGGGGGAACACAATATCTTCGGCGAGGCTGTATTGGGGGATACAGTGAAAGGATTAGCGCCTTTGGACCTCTTCTTGTTATTCTTTTAATTTATCTTTCTTTTTGATGAAAATTCTCAGTTTTCATTTGATGAAAATTCCTCATACCTAGACGCCATTAAGATCCGTGTACTGATAACTGGATACAATACAGATTGCGGAGGTTAGACACATGGGAAATAACTCAACGAGCGTTGAAAAGTTATTGAGAAAATGCAAGAAGGTTAAAGAGTCTAAGGAAATTGAAAAATCAGCAATTCGAGTTAAAAATCGCTTCCTTGACCTTAAGGAGGCATAACAATGGGTAGAACTGCACCGAAAACATATATCACATCTGGACACAGCGCCTGTCCGGGCTGTTGTGACGTTTTTGCTGCAAAATTTACACTCATGGGAGCAGGTCCCGAGAGTATTATTGTTAACCCGACAGGCTGTCTGGAAGTTACAAGCACACCTTTTCCTTTGACTTCATGGCAGGTTCCCTGGATCCACTCCCTCTTCGAGAACGGAGCTGCAGTAGCTTCAGGTATCGATGCTGGCTTAAAAGCCCTTGGCAAAAAGAAAGATACTAAGATTATAGTTATCGCAGGCGACGGCGCTACGATGGATATAGGCTTCGGGGCAATTTCAGGGGCGTTTGAACGGGGTCACGACTTTACCTATGTCTGTATGGACAACGAGGCCTATATGAATACAGGTGCCCAGCGTAGCAGTGGAACTCCTTTCGATGCAAGCACCACAACTACTCCAGTCGGAAAATTCTCCTTTGGAAACCCTTTCCCCAAAAAGAATATGCCTGCCATCATGGCAGCTCATGGTTCTCCTTATGTTGCAACAACCTCTATAGGTTTCCCAAGGGATATGATGCGTAAAGTCAAGAAAGCGACCGAAATCGTGGGTCCAACTTATATTCATGCCCATGCTCCCTGTACAACGGGATGGGGCTTTGATACTTCAAAGACTCTGGAGATCGCAAAACTCGCAGTTGAAACTTGCCTTTGGCCAATGTACGAGATAGAGAATGGAGAAATTACCCAGGTAAGAAAGGTTAAGGATCCCAGACCAGTTGAGGAATACCTAAGAATTCAGAAAAGGTTTAAACATCTTTTTATTATGGAAGGAGGAGAAGAAGAAATAAAGAAGATCCAGGCTACTGCAGACTGGAATATAAAGCACTTTGGACTTCAGTGAGTAAACACTTCGAACTTTGGTGAAATCCAAAGGAACAAGCATGAAATTAGACTATAGATTTTAAGGACTAATTTGAGACAGTGAAATATAATAATAGTATTATAATAGCATTTTTATAATATCTAAGCATCTTTGCCTTAGATGTATGTTTACCGATATTCTTCGAACTGACGACTTCCGACATTTAAACAGTATAGACGACTACAAGTATTATGCCGGAGTTGGAACGGAGACGGAACACATACGGATGTCGGGAAAAGAGATTCAATAGATCTGTCAAAGATTGGGGGATCTGTATCCGTTTCGTCCATGGTTTTGACAGGAAAGTTCTTTTAAACCAAATTGTCATTTTTGGGGGAATTAGCTTATGAAATATGGGTTAATATTACTAATGACCATCTCGGCGATGCTGGTATTTTCAACTACGGTCTATGCCAGTGAAAGTGCCAAAGATAATACCATAACAGATAATGCCATAGCTGTCATGAAGGACACAAAGGGCAATACTGTGGGGCTGGCCACATTTACCGAGGATGCCAGCGGCCTTGTCCGGATCAACGTAGATGTGCGTGGTCTGACGCCGGGATTACATGGTATCCACATTCACGAAAAAGGTGACTGCATTGGACCGTCGTTTACTTCTGCTGGCGGACACTATAACCCACTGAGTAAAGAACATGGGCTCAATAACCCAAAAGGCCCTCATGCTGGAGATTTGCCAAACCTCGAAGTGGGCAAGGATGGGAAAGGACATATGAATGTCACCACTAAACTTGTGACACTATCACCCGGGCCAACCACTCTATTTACAGCCAACGGCACTTCACTGATTATCCATGCTGGTCCTGACGACCAGATGACAAATCCTGCCGGCAACAGCGGCGCTCGGATCGTCTGTGGAGTCATCGAGAAAAAATAACTTTTCATTTACCCGCGAAAAAAAGCTGCTGAATGAGTCGATAAGCACCGAGGTCACCAACTGCGCAGTGAATATTTAAAGAAACGAGAACCAAATTAGATAAGGGATTTCAAGAGTAACTTAACATTCTATTGGGTCTATTTAGAACTCAAGATTCTTTATTTAGAATCAGCCCAAAGTGCTCTCATCATTTCCCTTATTGCTTCTATCTTTTTTATATTAGCTTCGTCATTTATTATGTCAAGCTCATTGAAAGATTCAAGGGCTAGCTTAGCTGCGATTGAGACATCGTTCAGATATCTGCTTCCTGCATTGCTTACAATAGCCTGGAGGGCGGAAGCTGCCTGGACAACGGCATTTTCCATGTTTTCTTCCTCAGCTTTTTTCCCAATTTCTTCAATAGAACTTGCGATACTTCTTACCGTATTCTGGAGATTTTCCTGCATGGCTGCGGCAGCCATCTCCTGAAGCATGAGTTCTACTCCCACTGCAGCCTCTTCAAGGCTTTTCTGAGCCGTAAGTTTTCCCACATCACCAAGACATGAGATACATATTGCCGTATTTTCCGAAAGATCAGGAAACTTCATCTTGGAAACCGATTTTCCGATTTCTCCAAGCCCGATTACAACTGCTATGGTTTCTCTTTCCTTATTATGGAGAGCTGCTGTATTCCCACTTTTCCCGAGCACTGAGGCCGCTAGCCTGGCTACTACTTCCATTTGCTGTTCAGCAGCCGTTTTTCCTATCGCTCCAAATGAAAGCAACACCCGGACAGTTGTACCCTGCATATTTAGCTCCATGGAACGTTCCAGCAGTTTTTCAAGGGCGCGGATAGCGTTGACTGCGACATTCTCCATTCCCCGGAGAGCAATAGCCTTTCCAATCTCCTTTATGGAACCAACTATTTTATCGGCTTCTGGCTCCTTTCTCTCATTTAGATAGACTGTGCCGATTTCGGTTAGAAAGTTAAGGGCCTGGTTCACTCCATCGTCAAATCCATCATTAATAGAATTAAACCCTGAACTCACCACTTTTTCCTCTTCCTTAGAAAGCATGGTATAAGACACTTCTTTTCGGTCGGTATAATTCCTATCAAAAGCTCGCAAGAAGATCATTTAAAGCTCTTCTCATAAATTCTTTTACTCTCGTTTGTTCCAGCTTCCATATTTCTTGCACACTATTTTTCAGATACTTTATCATATACCTTTTTAAAAGACTCTTGATTAACTATTTCCTGATTCAAGTATTTTCAAGCAGCCAGTGAGTTCAGACGGATTAATAAGACATTAAATTGATAAACTCGTTAGATAAAATTGACAAACTCGCTAGAAAAGGATAGTTAGTTTCCTTTTCTAGGCATCTGTCAATTCGCATTACTTGAAGGCTATTAAACAACAGGAGGAAGGAGCTTTATCTGATGCAGGAAAGAAAAACTCCGTCTCAACAATCCCGATGCCAGGCAGAGAAGGACTCATTCAAGTGTGAGCTTGTAAGCTTTAAGGAAGTTTTGCGGCTTTCCAGGATCCTTGCCCGAAAAATCAAAACTTCTTGTTATATGCCTGACTTGATTGTCGCTATCGGTAGAGGGGGTTATGTACCTGGAAGGCTAGTTTCCGATTTTTTACTCTTCAATGATCTTACCTCAATGAAGATCGAGCATTACACAAGAGCTGCAGACATGCGGGAAGAGACAAGGCTAAAGTTCCCTATTCCTGTGGATATAACCGGAAAAAAGATTTTGATTATCGATGATATTACCGATACCGGTGAGACACTCAAGCTTGCAGTGGATTACGCCCTGAGCCTTAATCCGGCAAGTGTCAGGACTGCAGTGCTCCAGCATAAGATCTGCTCGGCTTACACACCTGATTTTTACGCCCAGAAAATTCTCAAATGGCGTTGGGTCATTTACCCATGGGCGAGGTATGAGGACCTGGCAGGATTTACAGAAAAAGTTCTTGGAGACAGGACACTGAACCTTTCTGCAATCATAGATGAATTCAAGGACAGATATGAAATAGAGATTGGAGAAACAGAGCTACTTGAAATTCTGGATGATTTGGTCGAAAGGGGAGAAATCGAATGCCTTAAAAGGGATAAACTGAGGTGGCGTTTGAGATCTAAAATATAAAATTTCTGACTCTTTTGAATCAAAAATCTAGTCCATAAAGATAGGAATATTAAATAAAATCAGGAAAATAAATATTGTTTGTATATCGATATTCTGCAATCGAGAGATATTTTTAAAAAGTCTGCATCACGACAGATAAATCCAAAAGTGTGTCGATATGAAACACAATAGACTATTGTTGGTGATCTTTTTTGTACTGAGTTCTCTTCTTGCTTTTTATGGAGTTTGGATTTTCAGCCAAAATTAAATGAAGAGGAACCCTGGACTTTCGCTGTAATTTGTGATACTAGGGGTGGTAGCGAATACAGTAACACGGGCGTAAACGATATTGTTCTAAAAGCTATGGCTAAAGATATTGTTGAAAATGGCTGTGACCTTGTTTTGATTCCTGGAGATCTGATCAACGGGTATTCAAAGGACAATAATCTCTCTACAGAGAAACAATTTGAAAACTGGAAAACTGCAATGAGTCCGGTATATAATGCAAGAATCAAAGTCTATACAGTTCGCGGCAACCATGAATCTGGAGACTCTATTGATCCCGCGTTTAAAGATGCCTATTTTCAGGCTTTTGGTGCCGATAACCCCGACAATGGCCCCAAGGGTGAAAAAGATCTTACCTATAGTTTTATCCATAAGAATGCTTTCTTTATAGGGATCGATGAGTATGCCGATCATCACACTCATAAGGTAAATCAGGAATGGGTCGACAGTCAGTTGAAAAATAACAGCAAGCAGCATATCTTCTTTTTTGGCCATGAACCCGCGTTCAGGGTTAACCACAAAGATTGTCTGGAAGTTTATCCTGAAAATCGGGATGAGTTCTGGAATAGTATAGGTGATGCCGGAGGTCAGGTCTATTTCTGCGGCCATGATCACTTCTATAACAGGACGCGCATACAGGACGACTCAGGCAACGAAATCTACCAAGTAATTAGTGGGTCAGGCGGGGCACCCTTTGCAGAGTGGGACCCTTCAAAAGGCAAAGAAAACTCTAGGTTTAAGCTTGAGTATCATAATCAGGTAGATTATGGATATTCACTGGTTACAGTAGATAGAGATAAGGTAAATATTGAATGGAAAGCCTGGAATGGATCAAGTGACCCAATATGGGTCACGAAGGATAGCTTTCAGTTGGAATAAGGTAGTAACCCCACTAACACATATCTTCCTTGATCAGAGGGGTTTTAGTAACCCCGGAGAGTCTTACATTACTGTTTCAGTGACCAGCTCCAGATTTCCTTTTGGAAAGACTCTGGATACCCGGACTTTCCAGTTTCCATCTGAGGCTTCATTTTCGGCCTGGATCAGGTTGTAACACTGCGTGGTCTTTCCCCTGGTTTTGGAAGAACAGAAGGTACCTGCATTTACTACAAGCATGTTATTGAGGTTCCAGACCCAGGGAATATGGCAGTGCCCACAAAGGACTAGATTCACCTTACAGCGGTTTAGAAGGTCAAGGACGTCTCCTGCATCTACAAGGACAGTATTTTCCCTGCCTGCCAGAGGGATAGGAACAAGGTGGTGGTGCAGGGCAAAGACCTTGAAATCATCCCCTGAAAAAGCATCTTTGATCCAACCATAGTTCTCTCTTCCTACATGTCCTTCATCACGGTCAGGCTGTGAAGAGTCAGCCCCGACTACCGTGATATTCTTGAAATTTCGCGAAAAGTATCGGTCAGTGAAAAGATCTTCAAAGTGAACATACCCTGCGTTTTTCGAATCATGGTTGCCCGGGACAAGAATCTTGTTTTCACATTCAATCCTGTCAATAAACTGCTTTACTCCCTCATATTCCGCTGAAAACCCATTTTCAGTCAGGTCGCCTGTAATCACGACAAGATTAGGTTTCAGCTGATTTATGCTGTCAACCATAGATTCTGCAATCTCTGGAACAAAATACGCTTCTGAATAATGAAGATCTGAAAGATGTACAATCTGTATAATTTTTTCTTCCTCTTATTTCTTAATTTGTAGTATGAGTAGAATTTTTTTATACTCAGAGCCCAGTAGTTCGGTACCAATATATATAGGTATCTCATAAAATCTACATATTTGACAGTATCTAATTATAATTCATTAAAAAAGAAAGATTATATCTCAAAACCCTTTTGGGCACTATAAATATGTATTTAATTATTGTTCATAGAAAATGATTATAAAAAATTACAAAACCTTAATTACTCGAGAATTACATAGTCCATTTCAGCCCATTTTCTCCCATTAGTCAGGCTTGCGACAGACTCCATGTCATCACATTGTCACAAAAATACCAAAATGGGTAGGCAGAAAGACTTAAACTTTTAAAAATAGATTACTTAACCGTTTCGCCGGTTGATCACACCGCTACTTGGGGATTTTCGATCAAACTTTTTTAAAAAGGTTTGCGCTCAAACATTATCTCAAAAGGCTTGCAGGCAAGCAATTTTTTGAAATGGCTTGCGTTTCAAAACATAAGAACTTGCTTGCCGAGCCCTTTACCTATAGCTCTCTCATAAACCAGGTGCGCGCTTGCAACATCCTGAATAGCAAGGCCTGTTGAATCGAAAATTGTAATTTCTTCTTCACTTGTCCTGCCAGGCTTCAGGCCTACAATCACTTCACCAAGCTCGGCATGAATATCATTTTCCGAGATGTAGTGTTTGGATAGAGGAACATTTACTTCTCCGGAATGAAGGGCCTGGACAATATCATCCACAATTATCTTGGATCGAATTAAAAGTTCAGGGTCAAGTTCTTCTTTTCCTACCGCATCAGCTCCTATCGCATTAATGTGAGTGCCTTCTTTTATCCACTGGGCTTTTACGATAGGTTTTCTTGTAGGAGTGGTCGTAACAAGGATATCGCAATCGCAGACCTTCTCAATGCTTTCTTCATAACGGATTTCACAAGGGGTAACATCTGCCATTTCCCGGATAAACTTTTCAGAGCTCTCTTTTGTCCTGGAAATAATTCTTACCAGTTCGGGCTCAAAAACTTCGTAGAGAGCTTCGAGCTGGGTCTTTGCCTGGTTTCCGGCTCCAACAAGGCCTATAACCTTTGAATCCTTTCTTGCAAGGTATTTTGCGGCAATCCCCCCCGCAGCGCCAGTTCTGACATCGGTCAGGTAGGTTCCATCCATAATTGCAACAGGAGCACCTGTTTCCGGGGAGATAAGGACAATAAGTGCCATTACCGTGGGAAGTCCCCGAGAAGGGTTTCCGGGATGGACATTTACAATTTTCACGCCAGTAATATTCTCATCTTCAAGATATGCAGGCATTGTCCGCAGGTCTCCGTTATAGGCCGTATAGTAAAGGTAGGATTTGGGAGGCATCTGGACCTTGCCAAGGCCATGCTGCCTGAAAGCCCTTTCCACGACCTGCATATCAGAATTCATATCAATAACACTTGTTACTTCTTCCTGAGTCAGCCATAATATTTCCATAATATAACCCTCCAGCCGGAACCGTGAGCTGGCCCACAGCTGAACATCAAGATAAAACTGAATAGAACCGGAATAAAACCAAAGAGGCAAACCGACGGCCTGAGATCATATTATTGTTTTTATTTACGTAAATATGTATATATAACATATCTTCACTCATTTAAAGAACTCCCTTCCTAAAAGGAGAAAATCGCTAATGAGAGATCCGCATGTAAATTCAACTAATTTTTCCGGTTCCTGTCTGAAAGATGAATTACTCAAAGAAAAATTACTCAAACCTGCACGGGATATCCGGAGCATACTCAGATGGGGCTATCCCAAGTTTTCGACCATTCGCTTCGTGGCTGACCACTTCCAGCTCAGCCTGGAAGAACGACACATTCTTACAAGGGTGATTATGCCTCCGAACAAGATAGTTTCCAGGATAAATAAAAAAGTAGCCTGTGAATGCATAAAAGATAGAGATCTTCTCCTTGACGGGTACAATGTTCTGCTGAGTGTGGATAGTCTGCTAAAAAAAGAGACCATGTGGTTCTGCGATGACGGGTACATAAGAGACACGCGCTACTATTTCAGCAAGGCAAAACAGGCCGAAGATATAGAGGAAGCCCTCAACGCAGTCCTCAAATTTCTTTCCGAAACAGGTCCAAAATCAGTCGTTTTTCTCCTTGACGTCCAGATCAGCCGGAGCGGGGAGCTTGCAGGTTTCATCCGCCACAAAATGAAAGAATATGGGATTCCAGGCGAGGCAAAAACCTCAAAAATTGCGGATTTCGAGCTGAAAACGGAAGGGGGAAACTCGGAAAAGAAAATAGTTGTGGCAACTTCTGATGGAATTATTGTAGATTCGGTTCTTGAGGTACTCGATATCCCTGCCTGTCTGATGGAAAAAACGGGGATTGAACCGATCAGGCTGTACTAATCGGTCACTAGACACTCAATTATTAGGCACTCCGTTTAAAGAACCCAACCTGCCTGTAAATTTCTTCGGCATCTGCGTACTGCCCTTTTTCTTTTAGCAAATCCGCATACCCGCTCAGGGTCTTGAAATGTCCGGGATCAAGCTCAAGGGCTTTTTTGTACTGGACTTCAGCTTCATGCCTGTGCCCGAACCTAGCTAGCAGCCTAGCATATTCGCAATGAGCTTCAACATCCTCAGGTTTCAGTTTAAGAGCATACCTGAAGTGTATCCTTGCCCCGTGAATAAACCCATGTTCTGCAAGCAAACGGGCATAGAAAAGATGTGGACGTGGATCTTCAGGATCAGCTTTGAGGGCTACTATGTAGTGCTTCTCGGCGTCAAGAGGTTCTCCCTTTTCTTCAAGGAGACGAGCATAGCGAAAATTGGATTCCACATGGTCAGGGTCAAGCTCAAGAGCTCGAGTATAGTGATAGCTTGCTTCGACTGTTTGCCCAAGTTTTGAAAGTAAAGTCCCGTAGCCGCAGTGGGCGCTTACATTATTCCGATCAATAATCAAAGCTCTGCTATATACTTCTTCGGCCTCATCCAGTTTTTTGAGCTTGAAAAGAAGGCAGCCATAGTTGCAAAGCGTATCGACGTGGAAAGGATTGAATTCCAATGCCTTTTCGTACTGAACCTGTGCAGCATCGTTTTTTCCCTCTCTAGCCAGAACCTTTCCACACCCACAAAGTGCCTCGACATTTTGGGGATTCTGCTCAAGTGTTTCTTTGAATTCCCGTAGAGCAAGTTCATTAAAACCCAGTAGAAAAGCTATTTTTCCTGCCTCCATAAGGGCGTCTTCCCGGGCTTTTCCTGAGAAGAGCGAAGCACAGGCTCTGGAAATAACATACTTCTCCCTGTACATAGAGTTTTTACCAAAAATAGATGAAAGTTTCAGCAGGGTTTCCTGGGAAAGCGAATGCTCATCTGAGAAGGAAACGACAAACTCAATGACCTTATCAAAGTCACAGTTATCAGCTGCAACCTGTTCGATTACACGAAAAACCAGCTTGTCTACAGCATCAATCTCCATGCTTAAAAACCTCCTGAAATTTACCTATAAAGAGAGGTTACTCAACTGGATATAAATAGTTGGCTGTAAAACTGTATTAATAAAAACCTCAAGATAAATTCTGTACAATATAGAAAAAATTGATAGCTAAAATTTAGAAAAAATAAGAAATCTAGTTTATTCAGGCCCTTTTTACATGTAAACTGTAACGTGTTTCTACGTCATATGTACCTTGAAGCTCCTCTTCAGTAAGGATTCCTTTTTCTATCAGTTTGCTAAGAGTTTTCCTGTCAACTGATTCGACTACATCCCAGAGATCTTTTTTCATAAGATACGCTTTTAACTTGTTGATACGCCAGAGCTTCCACTCAACCTTCTGCCGCCTGAGTTCCACATCTCCTATTATCAGTACATCGATGTCTTTTTCCGTCAGGGCATTGAGGATACGCGTTCTTAGCTCATCTCTGCGCTTTTCGAGAACTGAGATTGCAGAGACAATGTCATCGTATTCAAGCACAACATCAGTAAGATCCATGTCTTCAGGATCTTGCTCATTGATATCAAGTTCCAAGAATATGCCTCCCATATATAACGGATAAAAATTTTATTTATTTTATGACTCAATCAAATTTTTGGGAATTTTAATTGCCTGGAATACTTATTGCCTGGCTTTTTGATTATCTGGATTTCTAATTGCCTAGACTACTAAGTTCATAATACTTGATTTTATACTTTGGAATTTATAAGCCTGCCTTCAAAAACGAAAAATTCAGAATCAGAAGGCATATATGGGTAGTGGAAAGTTTCTCTCTGAGACCCTGGAAATATTTATCGCGTAAAAATTCCCTGTATACAAAGAACATTTTCAGATTAGCTTCCCTATCAATCCATATAGAAAAATTGAAATTGGCTCCCAAAGAGGGCCTTGAACAGGGGTGAGTCCATGGTATCAGAAAAGGTCTCCAGGAAAACTGCCGCAAAGGAAGAACTGCTTCTTCTTCTCCCTAGAATAGACCGCGTTTTGGAGGCAGAACCTGCCGTGCTTCGAATTGACGCCGATCCGGTAATGATTATTGGAGATATTCATGGAGATTCGCAGGCCCTTGAATTCGTAATAGGAAAAAGGAAAGAACTGAATTGTAAGAATGTTCTTTTTCTCGGGGATTACGTAGACAGAGGACCGCAAGGTACAGAAGTCCTTATAAGGCTTTTCCGATTGAAACTTGAAGATCCTGACCATATATTTCTTCTAAGGGGAAACCACGAAACTGTGGACATGAATCTCTACTACGGTTTTTTTGAGGAAATAGGTTTAGATCAGGAGTTTCTCTTGAGAATCAGCCTAACGTACGATAAAATGCCTATAGCTGCGGTACTTTTGGGGCACACCTTTTGCGTACATGGAGGAATTAACGGAACCGGCAGCATTGATAGTATCAGGAAGGAAGAAGCCTTTGCCTTTCCATATCTCTGGAATGATCCATCGAAACGTGCCGGACTTACCTCTTCAATCCGAGGTTCGACTGTAAAAGAATTCGGGCCAGATATTGTGGATGGCTTTTTAGAGACAAATAACCTGAAAAGGATTATTAGAGGCCACACAGCCCTTGAGAACGGATATAAGTGGTGGTTTGATGGAAAACTACTCTCCCTTTTTTCCTGTCCTGATTACGTGGGACTCGGAAATGCGGCAGCTTTTGCGCTATATGAAAAAGAAGAGATTAAATTGTTCATCTTCGGAAATTAATAGGAATATGAAAAACGCTTACTCAGAAAGAAAGCTTATCCTAAGACAAAGTTGACTCCTGTTGAGCCGTTAGGATCTACGAAAAACTCTACTTTAGTATGTTCCGAATATGTCAGCCCATACAGAGAATTAATCAAAAGTAGAAAAGAAAATGCCGGGGTTGGATATTTTTTATCAGAAAATAAGATAGGGATATATTAGGTAAAGTTTCTAACATTGATCTAGTCCATTATGATCCAGGTTTCTGTCATTTTGCTTCCTATATCCGGATCTAGCTGCATGGCCTTTGTGTATTCCTTTTTGGCTTCGTTAAAGCGCCCCATCTTTCTCATAAGAAGGCCGTAACTGTAATGAAGAGGAGGATAATACGGATTCAAGACAAGAGCCTTCTCATACTGGTCCTGGGCTTCTGAGAAGCGCCCGATCTCTGAAAGGAGATTTCCGTAACTGTAGTGTCCTTCCGCACTCTCAGGGTCCAGACTGAGCGCTTTCTTGTATTCCATTTCAGCTTCATACCTCCTTCCAAAGCGAGCCAGAAGATTTGCATAATTGGAATGGACTTTTGCATCGTTCTGATCAAGAGCAAGAGCTTCCATGTACTGCGCTTCGGCTTCAGAAACTCTACCTTCTCTTGCAAGGAGATTTCCGTAGTTAAAAAGAGTCCGCCTGTGTCTCGGATTAAGAGAAAGAGCTTTTCTGTACTCATCTTCAGCTTCTGAGTAGCGCCCTAGGAAAGAAAGTAAAACCCCGCAGTTGTGATGGAGGCTTGGGTCTTCAGGATCCAGTTCTATTGCAAGCCTGTATTCCTTTTCCGCTTCCCTGAGCCTTCCCAGTTCGAAGAGCAGGTTTGCGTACCCGCCTCTCGCAGGAACATAGTCAGAATCTGCCGTAAGCGCCCTTGAGTAGCACTCTTCTGCCTCCCTTACATACCCGTACTCAGTCAGGAGGTAAGCATATCCTGTGTTCGCCTTTACATGCTCTGGAGAGGCTTCAAGTACTCTTTTAAATTCCTCCTCAGCATCCTCAGACCTTCCGAGTTCTAAAAGTAGCTCGGCATAGGCACACCTTACATCTCCGTTATCTGGATTTTCTTTTAGAGCTTCCAGATAGCTTGCCTCAGCTTCTAGGGAAAAGCCCAGAACATGCGCTGCAATACCTAGCGCAAAACAGGCGTCTTCACGGAGTTTTCCAGAGGCCCGTAGTGAACAGGCTTTTGCGAGAACATATTCTTCCGTGATCATTTTCTGTTGCTTGCAAGCATTTGAAAGATCAAGCAAGATGTTGGGGGAAAGTGAGCTTTTTTCCGCAAGATCCAAAGCGAAATCAACTGCAGAACACAGATTTTTCTGATCGGATCCTGTAAATCCAATAATACTATATACAAACTCGTCAACTACATCAAAGTCCATATACCCGGCACCTCAGAAAAGTAAATGTTTTTTTAGGGGATAAATGAAACTATCTTTGTAACATCCGGAGTATATTTTACATTTAATAGAATATATTAGTGAGTGAGTAGTGCGTAAAATCTCGAGTATAATATTAGTTTTATGGATCGTGCGTTATATTATGAACATAGTGTATTATACCAATCATATAACAGACTATCCTCTTGTATCGCTAAATAAAAAAATTGCCTGCTTAAAGCAACAACACTTTCCTGACAAAGCGAAGTTTGCAGAATAAAAGTAGATTTGTTAAAGGAAAAATCAAGAAAAATAAATATATAAAAATTGAAGGATTAATATCTTCAACGGAAAAGAAGATAATGTTGAAGTTTAACAAAAGATATAAGAAAAGTAGTAGCTTCTTAATGTAAGACTTAAAAACGTACTTTAACTATTAATAATGTTTATTGATATTTGTTATTAAGTACATATCAGTACTATAATAATTCAAAATTCTGAAAATGATCAGCATGTTTTTTAAACTCTTCTCGGTTTTCCTGATTATCCCCATTATTGAGCTTTATTTGCTCATTAAGATCGGGGGAATGATCGGAGCCCTAAACACTGTACTTATTATCCTGATAACCGCAAGTCTGGGCGCTTACCTTGCAAAATCTCAGGGTTTTCGCGTACTCCGCGAGATCCAAGAAGCAACAAGCAGGGGATACATGCCAGGGAACGAGCTCCTGCACGGATTCTTTGTATTAGTTGGAAGCTTTGCCCTTCTAACTCCGGGCTTCCTGTCTGATATAATAGGGTTCTCTATGCTTATACCGCAGATAAGGGAAATCTATGTGGCAATGGCGAAAGGAATTATAAGAAAAAGAATACAGAATGGTCAGTGGCAGATGAGAATGTACACGAATTTCCGATAACCTGAAAAAATCCAAAAAAACATTGGTAAAAAAGTAGTATTAGAGTAGTATTTGCACCTGAAACTGGAATTCAATTGTTTAAGATCAGCCATTTGCCGTTTAAGATATAAGTCCGAAAATGTAAAAAAGCAAAGGAACCAGAAAAACCGTAAGCAAGCCTGCAATACCTATTGCAAGCCCGCTCATTGCACCTTCGGTTTCTCCAAGTTCTATTGCCCTTGTTGTCCCAAGTGCGTGTGAGGCAGTGCCGATTGCAACACCGACTGCAACTTTGTCTTTTATCCGGAAGCAGCGACATATAAACGGACCCAAGATAGCTCCTGCGATCCCGGTAAATACGATTGCGGCTACTGTTAATGCAGGCAAGCCACCTATCTGTTTTGAGATTTCTATTCCGATGGGAGTTGTTACGGATTTTGGGGCGAGGGATCGGCTTATGACCTCATCAAGCCCTAAAAGGTTGGATAGCATAAGAATACTTGAAATCCCGGCTGTGCAGCCTACAATAATCCCAGCAAGGATAGGAAGGGCATTACTTTTCAACAACCGGATTTTCCTGTATAGAGGAACAGCAAGAACTACAGTAGCCGGTCCGAGAAAGAATGAGATGTAATCTCCTCCACGGTTGTAAGTCTCAAAATCAACTCCGAAATAGAGGAGGAAAGTAATCACGAGTATCGATGCCACAAGAAGAGGATTAAGGATAGAGAGACGGGTCTTTTTATACAGCAGGGTACCTATCTGGAAACTTATCAAAGAGAGTAAGATTCCAAACAGGGGCGTGTTGAGAAATTCGTTCAAAAATTCTATCTTCACCTTCAACTCTCCTCTTCTGCTCTTTTCTCGCAGGTATGCATTCTTTTTGTGTTGATTCCAGATCGGCTCTTATTGCTATTGCTTTTACTGCCTTTATTGCCCCCGTTTTCTATGCAGCAGGCTGCCTTTGCAGGCTTTCTCGCGAGGAACTTTTTAACAAGTTCCACTGTAAGTCCTGTCACAGCCATTGTTACCACGGTAGAGATAAGGGAAACTACAATAATCACAGTCAATTTTCCTTCAAGCAGGGTAAAACAAGTTATAAGGCTAATGCCTGCGGGAAGAAAGAAAAAAGCCAGGTTATCAAGCAAAAACTCACTTATTTTACCAATAAGATTGAGTTTAATTATGCCTGTATACAGACCGAAGAACAGGATGAGCATTCCTATTACGTTGCCTGGAATTGGTATTCCTGAAGCTTTCTGTATTATTTCTCCTAGGAAATATATGCTCAGAATTATTGAAAATTGCTTTAACAAATTTATATTTTCCTCCACTAGATAGAAATGGGACTACAAAAACCTCATATATCTAATTTTCGGTTTATCAGATTATCTTGTATTCCCGTATTCGATGAAAATGAGTTTACCTGTTATTCAAAAAAGTGAAAGAAATATTGTGAGAGCAGGAGTGCTGCCCAGTCTGTTAACCGTAATTGTTTTACTCATTACTGTTAGGGCTTATGCATTTTCAAGACTTACTCATTTTTAGGACTTACGTATTTGAGGTACAAAATCAAGTACAATAAGCACTTGTTGTTTGAATTTGCGTTTTAGATCTTTAAAGGTTTAATGCTATTGGTTTTTCAGTTCAGCTACGTAAGTAATAAATATTACTGGTCTACCCGGTTTCCGGGCTGTGAACCAGGACCGACCACACCCTTCGCGCGCTCTCTTACTATCTCCTCAGCATCGGCAAGAATCTCTATCTGGTATCCTTTCTGGACAGATATTCAATCATCTCGTCCGGGAGTACTCCCTGGATCTCAAATGAACCGTCAGCAAGCTGCTTTGCCGTCTGGCCAAAGACATCAAGGCCGTAGAGGCGTTGAAGGTCACGCAGCCGATCCCATGTATCGGTGCGAATCCTTACAATATAATGACCCACACAAATCATCCTTCCTCCAGGTAATGATTCGACAAGTTCTCCAGATCCAGTATATTCCTGAAAGAATCAACTGTGATAGGTCAGCTCTCCAGCAGAGATTGTCGTAGATGTTATACCCGATGCTACCCATTACCAGGTGACATAATACTTAGCGTTTAGATTCAGAACTTTATTTATAAATATGTTGGTTATTATATAAAATAGACTTATAAATAGCACCATTAGTAATATAGGATCATCATAATTCAAAAATAGTAAGATTGTTCAAGAACCTTAAGGTGATTCAAAATCATTAAAATGCCAGAAAAGTCAGGATAAGGATCTTCAATATTTATTATAATAAAAAATCGTTTACATTGAAAAGCCAGGGCTTCCTAAAGAGGAATGAAAATATTAAAAAAATCTTGTGATTAAAAAATTCCAGTAAGTGGAAACTTCAGAAAGCGAATGCAATAAATTCATATTGAGCAAAACCCTATTTTCATAGGGGGTTCTGATGAGAGAAAAGCGCTTTGTTTACATGGACCACGCAGCCACCACCTTCACGAAACCTGAAGTCATTGAAGCTATGCTGCCTTTTTTGAAAAAACATTTCGGAAACCCTTCTTCTCTGTACTCAATAGGGAGAGAAGGTAAAGAGGCAGTGGAAAACGCCCGTGAGCAGCTTGCAAAGGCTTTGGGAGCTAATCCTGAGGAAATATATTTCACCTCTGGAGGAACTGAGTCCGACAACTGGGCTATCAAGGGAACAGCTTTTGCCAGAAGGAAGAAAGGAAAACATATCATTACCACGCCGATCGAACATCATGCCGTGCTTTATCCCTGTGAGTATCTGGAAACTCAAGGTTTTGATGTGACCTATCTGCCTGTGGACAGGTACGGACTTGTAGATCCGGCAGAAGTGGAGGCCGCAATCAGGGAAGATACCATCCTAATATCGGTGATGTATGCAAATAATGAGATAGGGACAATAGAGCCAATTCCTGAGATAGGTAAGATTGCAAAAGAATATGGGATTCCTTTTCATACCGATGCCGTACAGGTAATAGGTAAGATTTCCCTCAATATGGAAAAGAAAGACAGGAATGTAGATATGCTTTCCCTTTCCTCCCATAAGTTTTACGGACCTAAGGGAGTAGGAGCACTATATCTACGAGAAGGAACAGAAATCGACAACTATATGCATGGAGGCGGCCAGGAACGCAACAAACGAGCTGGAACAGAGAATGTTGCAGGTATTGTGGGATTGGGAAAGGCGATAGAACTCGCAACACCAATGCTTGAGGAGCACAATGTGAAAATGAGAAAAATGAGAGACCGTCTACTTGCCGGAATCCTGGAAATTCCTAGTTGTAGGCTTAACGGGCATCCCGAAAAGCGCCTTTCGGATAACTTGAACTTCAGTTTTGAGTACATTGAAGGTGAGTCCCTTCTTCTCATGCTTGACGCGATGGGGATCTGCAGTTCTACAGGCAGTGCCTGCTCGTCAGGTTCTCTAGATCCCTCACATGTACTCAGGGCAATAGGATTGCCTCCAGAAATAGCTCAGGGTTCTCTTCGCCTGACCCTTGGGGATGAAAATTCCGAAGAAGATATTGATTATGTACTTGAGGTCTTGCCTGAAACCGTTGAAAAGCTTAGAGCTATGTCTCCTTTCTATAAACCTGAAACTGCATGTAAAAAATAAATTGAAAATGTACAGGAATGTGAGAATTGGGGGAGTTTTGTGTACAATAAAAAAGTCATGGATCACTTCATGAATCCGAGAAATGTAGGGGAAATTGAAGATGCTGATGGCGTTGGGGAAGCAGGAAACCCACATGGGGACCACATGAAAATTTTCCTGAAAATTCGGGACAATAGAGTTGAAGATGCCAAGTTCAAGACTTTCGGTTGTGCGGCAGCAATCGCATCCAGTAGCATGGCAACTGAACTGATAAAAGGAAAGACCCTCAAAGAAGCCTGGGAGCTTACAAACGAGGCAGTCGCTGAGGCTCTTGAAGGATTGCCTCCAGGCAAGCTAGAGTGTTCAGTTCTTTCCAGAGAAGCAATCCACAGCGCAATAAATGAATACCGAAAAAAACAGGGTCTTGATGCCCTTCCTGAGCAGACCTGATCAAAGAATAATAGAAGATACTAACCTCCGGGCTTACCGAAACGCCTGTTACCTTATTAAGTATTCTCATAATAAGGTCATCAAAAGCCTTTAATCTCCTGCATTCCATATTTTTGTACTTCTTTATCGCAAACTTGATCTGGTATTCTCCCGATGATGCTCTATGAAAAAAATAGGGATTGTCATCACTGACCCGGAGGACTGGACAACCAGAGCACTTACTGACGCAGCGAGAAAAAAAGGTTTTTCTCCTTTTGTTCTGGATCTCAGGGCTGCAGAGGTCAGCATAAATTCGGCAGCGGAGGAATCAAAAGCTGAGAAATCAGCTACAGTCTTCAAAGTAGGGGATATAAAGCTCTCTAACCTTGACGCGATAATTGTAAGGGATGCAGGTGCAGGGACTTTCGAAGGGGTATCTTTCAGGTTTGATATCCTGCGTGAACTGGAAGACGAAGGGGTTCCTGTCGTCAATTCCCCTGAAGCTATCCGGAATGCCGCAAATAAATACCATGCTTCTTATCTTCTGGCAAAAGCCGGACTGCCTGTACCTGAAACCGTAGCTGTGCAGGATTTCGAAGCAGCTCTAAAGGCGATATCAAGATTTGGAGATGCCGTCATAAAGCCTGTTTTTGGATATAAAGGAAAGGATATTGCAAGAGTAAAGAATGGTGAAGTCCAGTTTTCAGATAAAAAAGTAGAACCATCGTCCCTGGAAACAACTCTCAATAAGCTGCTTCAAGAAAGAGGTATGCTGTATATCCAGAAGTTCATAGAGAATCCGGGAAGAGATATTAGAGCTTTTGTCGTTGGTGGTAAGGCTATTGGAGCAATTTATCGCAAGGCAGCATCCGGCTCCTGGGTCAATAACCTGAGTCAGGGAGGAAATGCAGATCGGTGTGTGCTCACAAAAGAACAAAAAGAGCTTGCTGAAAAGGCTGCCTTGGCAGTAAGCACAACTTTTGCTGGTGTTGATATTATAGAAGGGTTTACTGGAGATCTTAATAATGGAATTGAGTTTAATTCCAGCCAAACTGAGGGAAGACCTAAAATTCTTGAAGTTAATGGAACACCTTCAGGAAAAGGTATTTTTGATGCCTGGGGAATAAATCCTGCAGATTATATCATAGAACATATCCAAAAAACTTTATGAAATAATTATAAATGATGTTGGTCATAATATCAGCAATATATCGATTCGAATTTGTAGATTTCTAAAATTGCTTAATATTATAATATTTGGGCCCGGATCGATCAAGATACAGATAATTGGAAATAAATATAAAAATTGGGATATGAAAAAAGTTCGGAGATTATCATCGAAAACATTTAAGAAACAGACTGACCTTCAATAAGCCCGAGGCAAAAGATGAGTGAATATAAACAGTGTATAGTTACCCGGGATGACCTGAAGCTTTCCAAAGGTAAGTTTGCAGTACAGGTAGCTCATGCTGCCATTTCTGCTGCCGAGTGGGCAAGCAAAAGTGATCTTGAAAAATGGAAGGAAGGCGGGCAGAAAAAAATTGTCCTCAAAGTCCCTACCCTTAAGGACCTTTATGAGCTTAAGGAAAAGGCAAGAAGGGAAGGGTTACCTACTGCTCTTATACAGGATGCAGGACTTACTGAAATTCCTCCGGGAACGGTTACAGTCCTCGGAATAGGGCCGGCAAAAGAAGAGCTTATAGATAAAATTACGCGGGACCTTAAACTTGTTTAAGTGCGAGGAACCTGAAAACCATGTTTGGGAAAACTGCACTAAAATTAAACCGAGCCGAGGCTATCTAAACGATAGCTCCTCCGATTAGGAAAGAGGTTCTGTCTGTGTTCAATTCAGGAGGAGATCATGAAGAATTCAGGAGGAAAAGAGGCAGCCTCAATAATTGCTGTTTTATGCGTATGCCTTGTACTCGCAGCACTCACCGCTTCGGATTCTATAGAGAATTTTAGAGATGAGGTAACAGATTATATATCCTTAGGCCTGGGTTCCGGAAGCAAGAATGGCGCTTTTACACCTGAACCGACTTCATTTACTTTCCCGGCAACACCCACATATTCCCCCAGAGAAAGCGAACTAACTCCCATCTTGAGAACTCCATTGCAGCCTGGTTTTTCCCTGAACAGCAACTATCAGACTTCAGAATTTTTCCAGGGAGGAATGGGCTATGTTAAAATCAGCATAAAAAATGAAGGGCGAAACCCAATATTTATTGATAGGTACGGGGTTTCAGTTAATGCTTCCGAAAACCTAATTTATTCAGAGGACTGCGGAGTTTTGATCAATCCCGGTGAAGAGCAGAATATCGGAGTAATTGCAGTTCAGATCCCTGAAGAAGAAAGAGCCAATTTCAATATTATCCTCTGGTTGCTTGCCTCGACCTCAGAAGGAAAATGGCACGACTACGGACCATATCCCCTTAAAAACTTCACTGTAAACCTGAAGCCAATGCCAGAAAAATCGAATCCTGTGTACCGATACAATCCCTCATCTTACTTTGAAACCATAAATAGACTTGTGGAGCCAGCCGAGCCTGATGTAAGGAGTAAGGCAGCCCAGGTGGCTCGTTCATATCCAGGAGCATACAATATTTATCAGGTATGTGCCCTTTTTGACATGGTAAATGAGAAAATAGAATATGTCAGCGATCCTAGAGGCAATGACATCTGGGAGCCTGCCAACGTGACTCTAAGAATAGAAGCCGGAGACTGTGAAGACCAGGCAATTCTCCTTTCGTCCATGCTCGAAGCTGTAGGAGGCACAACCAGAGTTTACCTGACCAACAGCCATGCCTTTGCAGCGGTTTACATTGGCAATGGAACCGATGCGACAAATGCTGCAGTCGAAGGGGTCAGGGCATATTACGGAAACGTTGATGTGAATTACCTGACCGATGAATACGGTTCCTGGCTTATGCTCGACCCGACTTCAAGCCTTTATGCAGGTGGGCTTCCTGGAAAAACTGCCCAGGCAAGAGTTAAAGCCGCTGAAGGAAATGAAGCATGCAGAAGCTGGACTTTCGTAAACACGAGCGAAATAAAGGCTATAGATATCAACCCCAGATGGCCTTTATAAAATTTTCACCATATATGTAATAGAGGAGTGTTTTTAACCCATGCAGGTGCCGGAAATTGAAAAACAGATCGGAATAAATCTTTACTCCACAGATACTGACGGCCTAGGAGGACAGCTTCGCCAGGAAGTGGAAGATTTTATGGTTAGAGAGATTACGAACAGAAAAGAAGGGCAAGAAGGGAAATACCTTATTCTTGAACTCGTAAAACGTGACTGGGATACACATCACCTGACCCGGACTCTCGCAAAAATCCTCCAGATAAGCCAGAAGAGAATCAGCGTTGCAGGCACAAAAGACAAACGTGCACTTACCACTCAGAAAATCAGCATTTTTGATATTGACACCCCGGAAATTGAGAAGATCCATTTAAAAGACATAGAGCTGAAAGTCCTGGGCCGCTCCCGAAAGTCCGTTGAACTCGGAGACCTGTGGGGAAACGATTTCAGAATTACCGTCCGAAATATAACCCATTCGCGGGAGGAAACAGACAAACTGCTTGAAAAGACTACAAATGAGATCCTGGCTCAGGGCGGCGTCCCGAATTTCTTCGGGATACAGCGCTTCGGCTCTGTACGCCCTGTTACACATCTGGTAGGAAAAGCTATTGTTGAAGGAGATTTTGAAAAAGCTGCCCTGCTCTATATCGCCGAACCCTTCCCAGATGAGCCGGAAGAAACAAAGGAAGCCCGCCAGTTTGTTAAAGAGACTCGCGACTTCAAAGAAGGATTAAAAACATATCCTCTCCGCCTTGGTCATGAAAGAGCAATGATGAACCACCTGATAGCAAACCCGGACGACTTTGCAGGCGCTTTTCTTGTTCTCCCGAAAAACCTCTACAGAATGTTTGTGCATGGCTACCAGTCCTATATATATAATACAATTCTGTGTAGACGAATCGAGAAGGGACTCCCCTTAAACGAAGCTGTAGAAGGCGATATTGTCTGTTTCAAGAATGAACTTGGCCTGCCGGATTCTTCAAAGACCGAAAAAGTCACAGCAGAAACCGTAAATGCCATGAATCGCCTGATTAAAAGAAACCGGGCCTTCATAACCGCCCCCCTTCCGGGATATAATACGGAGTTTGCTTCTTGTATTCCGGGAGAGATCGAACAGGCAGTTCTCGATGAATTTAAAGTTCCTCTGCAGGGTTTCAATATAGAAAAAATTCCTGAAATGAGTTCTAAAGGCATTCGCAGGGAAGTTATTCTACAGGTTGAACCAAAATTTGAGGTTGAAGATGATGAACTGAACCCTGGAAAGTCAAAGGCTGTGCTTGAATTCATGCTGCCAAAGGGAAGTTACGCAACAACCGTACTCCGAGAGTACATGAAGGTAGATCCTCTGCAGATGAGTTAAGAGCCGATAACTCTAGCAAGCCGGATTGGAAAAGAATTTGTCCGTAGGAAAAACGGGTTGTTAAAGGCAGCTATCTATTCATTTTAGTTCGGGAAGCTATCAGTTTCCCAAAACTTGTTGTACCCTCAATGCTCACAATGGAAATAGTGGGCTATTATGACCTCAAAAAGGATGATGTAGTTTTTGCCCCCTTGACACCGTTGTCCTTAACTACTTTATGCAGGGATTTTTGAAGGCAGTGTTCTCGGGAGCATTGGTTCATTTTAGTTGTTGGGAGTTAATGTACTCTCAGAAGCAGGGCAATGACCTTCTTCACTTAAAGGTTTTCTACTTCTGAAGAAACCAAACTCCTGCCAGAGCAAGCCCAATACGACCATTAAAATTAGGAATTCCGCAGCCGGGGTTGCGAGCCAGACACCATTAAGGCCAAGTAATGGAGGTAAAATCAAGAGCAAGGGAAGGAGAAAGAGAAAAACTTTTCCGAGCTGGATGAAAAGAGCGGATCTGACCTTGTTTATGGACTGGAAATACACTGAACCGAGCATAACCGTCCCCTGAGCAAGGAGAGAAAATATAAAAATTTCCATACCGTTAAGAGTAATTTCCAGGAGTTCGGGGCTGTCGTGGTTGAATATACGGATAACCTGTTCTGGAAATATTGAGAGGAACAGGAACCCGGCTGCTCCGGTCCCGAGGCAGGAGATGAAAGCTATCTTCAGGGTCCCGGCAACCCTGGAGTAACAGCGCGCCCCATAATTGAAACCAATAATTGGCTGGGTGCCGACTGCGATTCCTTCAAAGATCAGGGAAAAGATCGAGAAGACGTAACCTATGATACCGTAGCCTGAAACCGCAAGTTCCGAGCCGTATCTAAGCAGCATGTAATTGTTAGTAAAGAGTAGGAAGAAAGTTGAAAACTGCATTGCAAAGGAGGGGAGACCTATTTTCATGATCTTGATAATAGTTCTCGGCTCCAGGCAGAAAGCCCGGTGATTTAGCCTCAGTCCGGCCCACCTGCTGAAAAGGTAGAGTGACAGAAGTATTCCGGAAATGGAAAAAGCGATTACCGTGGCTACGGCAGCCCCTGTGACTCCCATTCCCATGCGCATAACAAAGATGTAGTCAAGACCGAGATTTATGAGAACACCCACAACCAGACATATCATGGCAAATCCTGGTTTTCCGTCGTTTCGAACAAGTGGATCAAGGGCAATTGCCAGGAGCATAAATACCGAACCTGCAAAAAGGACACGGAGATAAGCATTTGCCATGGCAAAGGCCGTGCCGGAAGCTCCCAGCAGGCGGAGATAAGAGTCCGAAAAAGCCAACCCGAAGGCAGTAAGCCCTATTCCTGCAAGTAAGAGCAGGGGAAAAGCATTATGTACAAGCCTGAGGGCTTCCTGAAGATCGCCTCTCCCACGGGCCAGAGCCACAAGACTTGAAGTCCCGATCCCAATCATATGGCCTACTGCAACTATGGCTATAAGTGCAGGAAATGCAAGAGTCACTCCTGCAAGCCCCTGGCTGCCCACCGCATTCCCGATAAAGAAACCGTCAATGACTCCCTGGATTCCAGCAACAATAAATCCAATAGTTGCCGGTAGAGCGAATTTCAGAAAAAGCTTTCCGATGCTTCCATACCTCATTTCCCGTTCATCAATCATGCTTTTTCCTCTTCGAGTCCAGAAGCGATTTTCTCAAAGATTCTTTCCAGAACCTCAAATTCTTCTTCGTCCAGAATTTCCCGGATTTTTTCAAAAAACTTCATATCAGCCCAACTTTCGATCTCAATGACCCTTTTTCCTTTATCGGTAAGCTCGAGCAAACAAACCCTTCCGTCCTTCGGGGAAGCCTTTGTTTTCAGCAGGCCTTTATCCACCATTTTAGAAACCATGTTGCTGGCAGAGGGTTTGCTGACCTCCATAGCCTTTGCCAGTTCGGATATTGTGGGATTGCCCAGGGAATTAATTTTCCTTAGGTAGAGGAAGATGTTGTAGGTGATATCACTGTATTCTTCTAAAAATTCATGTTCTTTTAGATTTTTTTGATAATAATGATCCATTTTTTCAAGAAACTTGGAAATTTCCATTTTCGCTCTCCATAAATGAAATTCAAGATATTTAGTTAGGCTAACTAACTTGTTAGTCGATTAATATATAAAATACTCTTCGGCTAAAAAATAGAATTGAAAATTCGCTTCTTCATTCCAGAACAGGTTCTGCAGGAAACAGTGTATCAAAAAACTCTCTTCAAGATTGAAATCTTATAGTTATATGACATCTACGAAATGTAGGGAAGAGCCTGTAGACTTGTAAGCAAAATTATAAGGTATAGCAAAGGAAACAGTTATCTCACAAATCGTCAGATTTGGATGGCTGGGTAGTTAACTTGGACTGTTTTCTTAGAGAAATGATTGGTATTTAAGGGAAACTTATAAATTTAATTTGACCAGTGTGATTATTAGTTTTCCTTTATCTGAATATTATTTATCCTTCATCTGAATGAAAATGTAAATTTCCAATATACTCTTGAATTCCACTTTACCCTGAAACCTAGATCCAAATTATTAATCAGTAGAATTATAATATTTTTACTATGACGCATGAAATTTTTTATTTGAATAAAGATATTAGAATGCATTTTTTATGCCAATATTTTCATAAAGTAGCTCATGTCAAGGCTAATTGAAAGTTTTTCAATTCCTTTTTAATATATACAACTTTAAATAGTATGAGTACATTATTAATTGTTGGAGATGAATAACCTTCTAATTATATACGTATACAGGTTTAATTGATCAATCTGTAAAGCCCTTCCCATCAATCTCATAAAACGGGGCTCTAGTAGTCGGTTATGAACATAAGCTGTTTGTTTTTAATAACCGGTTGTTGGACTTAAAACGGAAACAATCCGCTATATCACGTAAAAACGTTTTTTTATTAACTTTAAAATTTCAAAACGAAACAGGTTACCGTATAAATATATCAACAGTGTATATATTTAGCAATTGTTGTCAGTTTTGAAAGATAATTATAAAAGTATTCTTTAAAGGTCTAAAAATAATCATCTTAATATTTTTTAACTGACAAACATATCTATTAAATTAAAAGTATGAAGGGGTTATCATGAAAGACTATGAAGTAAAAGTGCTGGACGAAAACGACCACATTTTTATTGAAACGTTAAGAAACCTTGGAATGTCCAGAAATGTCGCTACAACTATGGCATATCTTATGAATGTTGACGAGGCTTCATCCCGTGAAATAGAAATCAGTACAGGATTAAGACAACCCGAAGTAAGTCTTGCAATGAGACTGATGCGCAACCAGTCCTGGGTTAGCGTTCGTTCGGAAAAGAAACCTGGGAAAGGACGCCCAATAAAAATCTATGCTCTTGCAGCTCCAGTTGACGAGATCATCAGTTATTACGAAGACAAAATATACAAAGAATCTCAGGCGACCATCTCAGCAATTAAGAAGCTGAAGGTTATGAGTAAAAAGGTGCCTCTTACTCCCACAAAGTAAAGACCCTCAAACTAAATTTACTCCATAATGGCTGACAATTCTTCTCTGGAATTCGACCATTATGGAAGTAAAAATCCTCTTAAAATTCTTCTCGTCATTTTTCGCCCCTGTTTTTACTTTTTTGGATTTTTCTGTTCTTAATCAACATCCGCGCTGAAAATTGACTTCATTTAAGACTTTTTTTACCTAATATCGTACCTTTTATTGTTATTTTTTCTAGGCTTAATTGCCTTTTACTTCTAACAGCTCTTTCTTATGAATTTCCTTTTAGCTCCTTTTATCCCCCTTTAATTACATCTTAAATCGGTCTGCTTGAGAAAGGAGTGAAAAAAGAAATTGTGTTCCCAAAAAGGAAAAAGAGCAGCGTGCTGTTGTGATTATATAGAAACTCATAGAAAATATTTAATTTTCCATGATCCTGACACGCAATTTGGGAGGAAATAATGTTTAAACTCAAAGAAAAGCTTCCAATAATGAAAACTCTAAACAGGGACTTTTAAAAAAGGTGGAAAAAAGAAATTGTAATAAATGAGAGGTTCTGCCTTTTGCTGGCAGGTCAGCCCCCTGTGACAACTCGGAGGATTGTTAGCCTATCAGAACTGACTGCCCCGTCAAGGGGAACAGCATTCCCTTCATTTAATACAAGTACTGTTTCCTGATTTATATCCAAAGTATTAAGCAGGTCTTCGTAGGTAGCGCTTTCAGCTATTTCTACGGTCTGCTCAGAAATCTCTCCAGCTTGGATTGTTATGTGTACTTTTTTACTCACTCTATTGATCCACCGCCGCTTACCTGAATTTCGCCTACGATTTCCTTTATTAACTTCTGCTCCAGTTCATATTCTTTTCTGATGCCTTTCCGTTCTGCATTTCTCTTCTGGAACTTTCCTGTCATTTTAGATCTCCTTACGATTTTTCAGGTTTGCAACATAGTTGGTATAGATCTCTTCAAGCAGACTTGTCTCTCTGTCTTCTCGAGATGTATATCCAATAATTATAATGATTTTTTATTTTAATTAATTTTTTGGTTGACAATAAGTTAGTTAACATATTATACTTTCAAACTCTATAGTAACTATTCACACTAAAAAAAAGGTTTAACCATAGGTTAACATTGAACTGGATATCACTCAAAGTATTGACAATAAAAGATAAGGCACTAATATTATGAGACGAGCTTTATAGATAATTATTTAGAAATTAAAGTTTAATTGTGTAACTGGTCAATATAACAAATATTTCAAACTCAAAGCAAAAAATTTTAATATAGGATCTGTCCGGAAAAATGGCGCTAAAAAAGAATAAGTAAGAAGAAAAGACAAAAAACTTTAAAAGCTTACTTTTTTTCTTAAAAGTAAATAGAATTGGAAATTGACTCGGAGAATAAGTATACACCAGCCGGGATTCGAACCCGGGTTCGAGCGTTGGCAACGCCCGGTGATGACCGCTACACTACTGATGTTCTATGATGGTGCCCAGACCCGGATTCGAACCGGGGACAACTGCCTCTTCAGGGCAGCGCTCTCCCACTGAGCTACCTGGGCAGGCAGATAAGTTTGATATCTATGTAAGAGTAGTAGCCTGCTTTTATTTTCCGAAAAAAGCTCCGGAAAATTTTTTAGTGGGCCCGCTGAGATTCGAACTCAGGACCTCCGCCATGTCAAGGCGACGTCATAACCGTCTAGACCACGAGCCCAGATTGTTTTTATTTTTGTATCAGGAAATATTATCAAGATTATTTTTAGAAAAGTAAAATACACCAGCCGGGATTCGAACCCGGGTTCGAGCGTTGGCAACGCCCGGTGATGACCGCTACACTACTGATGTTCTATGATGGTGCCCAGACCCGGATTCGAACCGGGGACAACTGCCTCTTCAGGGCAGCGCTCTCCCACTGAGCTACCTGGGCAGGCAGATAAGTTTGATATCTATGTAAGAGTAGTAGCCTGCTTTTATTTTCCGAAAAAAGCTCCGGAAAATTTTTTAGTGGGCCCGCTGAGATTCGAACTCAGGACCTCCGCCATGTCAAGGCGACGTCATAACCGTCTAGACCACGAGCCCATTAGCTTGTTGCTTACGTTTTTCGCACCAAAGTGCAACTCCATAGTACGCATCATCATTTATATAAGTTTTGGGTGGTTTGGATTACTTCTATATCAATCAGCCTCGAAAGACAAAGGACTTTACACTCTTATCAAGTGTTTTTTCGCTGTTACCTCATACTTTGAAATCCCGGCTCAAATTTATCCTCTGCTCAATCCTTAAAAATCTTTCATTCCTTATTTCCTTCTTTACTTATTTTATTCTTTACTAATGGCCTCTTTTTAATCTGTTTTTTAAACACTATTCTAGGAAATCCTACCCCTTTAAGAACGAACATGTCACTAAAATAGGATGAATTCAATATCCCGGGTGAGGGAAACATGAACGGAGCATTTGATAATACAGGGACGTCCCGGACAATCTCGGAAATCCAGAATAAAATTGATGAGGGAAACGCAGTTGTTCTTACCGCTGCGGAAATTAGCGAGAGAATTCGAGCAGGAGAGGAGATAAAGCTCGAAGACGTGGATGTTGTAACAACTGCAACACGCGGCATTATGAGCGGAACTTATGCCGTACTTTCGTTCAAAGTTTCAGAGCCTGACTCATTTGTAAAGGCATCTGAAGTCCTGCTAAACGGCGTGCCGGCAGTTGTAGGTCCCTGCCCTAACGAAAGGCTTGGAATTTTGGACCTAATCGTACTCGGAACCGCTCACAGTAAGTTTGATCCTAATTACGGAGGCGGACACCTGTTCAGAGAACTGGTAGAAGGAAAAAACGTTAAAGTTGATGTGACTACCAGTGAAGGAAAACGCTTCTCGGTAGAAACGCGGCTATCCGATATCCCCTATGCGAAACTCAATGCAACAAGACATGCTTTTAAGAATTATAGGGCATTTGTAAATCCCGGAAAAGAGCCTATCAAAACTATCTTCCATGCCCTGCCGTTTGAAGGTGAGTTTAAGGAAATGACGTTTTGTGGCTGTGGCGAGTTAAATCCAATCGAAAACGATCCCAAGCTAGAGACCATAGGAATCGGAACAAGAGTACTTTTCAATGGAGCGGATGGATTTGTTACTGGGGCTGGCACTCGAAGCGCTCCTGATAATCCTAACCTGACTGGTTTTGCGGACATGCATGACATGACCCCTGAGTACATGGGAGGCTTCAAAACTTCTGCCGGCCCTGAAATAATCAATACCTGGGCTGTCCCGATTCCGATTCTTCACGAAGGAATACTGGAAAATATCCTGAAGCTGGATAAGAAAATCCCGCTGAAGCTCGTAGACCTAGCAGGGCGAATCCCACTTTGTGAAATCACCTACGGGGATGTATGGGATAATGTGGACATGAATATTAAGTACGAGCCCGAAAAATGCCTTAATTGTAAGGATTGCCTTGTAATCGAAGCCTGTCCCATGGGTGCGGTAAGCCGAGGAGAAAACGGAGCTGTACACAGTCCGGAATTTTGCTTTAACTGCGGGCTCTGTATCTCAAAGTGCAGGGGGGAAGCATTCAGTGCAAACCTGGGCTCTGTCAGGTGCGCAACCGGAGGCTGCCTCAGGGACATTAAGGTAACCTTGCGCCAGTCCGATCGCGCAAGGGCAATTCTGGCGGCCGAAGAACTCAAAGAGAAAATTCTCACAGGAAGATTTAGGCTTAGTGAGCCTGTAGAAAAAATAAGCTGGAGAGAGTGACAACGTTCTTCTCTCCTTTACATATTCTTGTAACTTGTGATTTTTATTTTTAGATGCTTGTTTTCATAATCCCTTTGTTTTTGAAATATCTTCGGCCTTCAGGCTTTTAAAGCCTCTTTAAAACGTTTTGTAACCTCTTCAGGGCTCAGGGGGATATTGGGAGCTTTTGTATTTCCAGGCTTCAGGATTACATGGATAAAGGAAAGTTCCTGCATGGCACGAAACTTCCTGAAAGCTTCTATTAACCCCTCTGGACTGTTTACTTTAGCCGTATTCTGAATTCCGCAGGCTGTTGCAAAAGTTTCCAGGTCAATATAACGAAGGGCGCAGGTTTCCTGCGAACCTGTAGAACCATATGCACCATTGTCAAGGCCGATAATTATAAGATTTTTCGGGGCTTCTCTGGCAATTTCGAGCAGGGCATTGGGATTCATAAGCAGGCTACCGTCCCCATCAAAGGTCACAACCATCTTCTCGGTTAGAAGAGCAAGGCCAAGGCCTATCGACGAAACGAGCCCCATTGAGCCAAACATATAGAAATTGAGCTCCCGGTCCTTGCAGGCATAAAGTTCCTTGCAGGGAACCCCCAGATTTGTTACCGTAATTTCGTCATCAAGTTGAGAAGCAATTGCGCAGATAGCATCATTCCTTAGCATTACTGGCTTGAGGGTTTCCCTTGTAAGATTAAAACTGCAGGTTCTTTCCATAAGCTCCGGTTTTTCGGGCAGTCCCGCCGCTTCCCAGGCACAGCAATCCGAACCTTCCCAAACTTTCGGGGAAATCAGGGCTATATGTGGCCTGAGGTTCTCAAAAGCGTCTTTTATCACGGTTTCAAGGAGAGGGAGTTTTTCGGCTTCGTCAATTATTGTATATTCCAGCCCTGCTCCTTCAAGGATTGCCGGGAGATGAGACCCAAGAGGAACCTGGGCTTCGATGCCTTCACTATAAACCCCACGCCAGCTTGCCAGAACAGGTAAGGGAATCCTGCAGATCACGTTCAGGGATTCGAGAGCATTGATCATGTTCCCAAGCCCTGTGCTCTGGATAAGCATCATGGGCTTCCCCCCTGCAAGGTAAACCCCGGCACAAATGCCCACACCGTTTTCTTCTCTTGTTAACCTGATTTCAGGAAAATTCTCAGAAACCAGGGGAAGCAGGTTTTTAATCCTGTCACAGGGAAGAGTTGCGGCAAGATCGATACCTGCCTTTTTCATTATTGCTATGACTTCTTCTTCCGGATTTGCCATGCACATGCCTCTTCAGCTTTCTTTTTCATACATTTCTTCTTCAGAGTTATTTCGCATTCAGAGATTAAGTTCTTCTAATGGAATATCAGAATTTTTGGCAGTAGCTACTGGCTCGATCTGGTAAAGTGTGAAGTCTTCTTTCAGACGTTCGTATCCTCCGCCTGCAAGATTCAGAAGAATAGTTTCATCCTTTCCAACGTTTCCTGCTTCCACGGCTTTTAATAGGGAAGCGGTCGCAACTGCTGACGGGGGCAGGATATCGATTCCTTCCAGGGATTCAAAAAGGGCCTTAGCTTCAAGGGCTTCTTCTCTAGTAATTGAGTACATTATTCCGTCGGTATCGACAAGCGCATCGTATAACCCGCCCGTGACCCCATACGGAGGAGTACGGTTGGTAAGCACGGTAGCATAGGTTTCTTCTACCTGTTTCTTTGCATCCTTCATGTCAAGTTCTGGAATAATTTCTCTTCTTTTTTCTTGCCAGGCATTGTACATGGGAACAAAAGGAAGGTTTTGGGCAAGCTGAAGTTTCGGGAGTTTTTGTCCGAATCGCCCATCGGCCCTGAGGCGTATTGCAGCTTCCCATACTGAAATTCCTCCTGTACCGCTTCCTACTGCCTGGAAATAGTGGTCAGGCATTTTTCCTATAGTTAATGCTGCATCCAGCATTACAGTGCCCATTCCGTCTCTTCTAGCGATATTTCTTGCTCCGCCTTCGGAAACCATGCCAGGCAGCTTTGCAATCCGGCCTGCGAGATTAATAGCATCAGTGTAATCATTTCCTGGACTCATACTGATGAGATGAATAGATTCAGTGGGTTCTTCAGGCAGCCATAGATTCGAAGCTCCGGAATCCGGTACAACTATATAGACATCAATTCCTGTCAAAGCCGAGACGTGCGCAAAGGCCCGGCCGGTATTTCCAGCAGAGGCAAGTACTAAGGCTTTTCCTCCGGTCTCTTTCAGGAGCTGCATGGTCGGGTGGGCTTCTAGCTCTTTAAAACTGCAGGTTTTAGTGAAAGCCTCCCTTTCAGGCCAATAACCGCTGAACCCGATATAAAGGTTTGAAAGCCCGAGTTCTCTGGCAAAAGCTTCACTTTTGTAAGTTATAGGTCCTGCATCCGTAGTAAGTTCTTCCTGAACTGGAAGCCAGGAATGGAACCTTCCAATGCCTGGCTGGTTTCTTAGTTCCAGTCTTTTTTCGGAGTAGTTCGCCCGCAAAAAGGAGTCATCATTCTCACACATGAGCCTGTATTCCTGGCCATATTCTTTTCCGCACTTAAGACATTTCAGTTTAAATCTTCCCATCGCTATCAAAGGAAATTGGGTTTCTTATTAAAAATACATTCCTGAAATATGTATAAAATGTCCTTTTTGTGTTACGTTTTTAAATTAGTTGTCTTATCCGGATATTAAACCTTACTAATGAGAAGAGAATCACTTTATCGGATTAACAAATGAGTAAAATAAAAAGAGGTAGTTGGGAGAAGAAAGGGTTGAGGAAGTAGAAGAAACTAAAAGTAAATGGGTAATTAATGTTAAGCAGGTAATTTATATCAACTCTTCTCTTTTACTTAATAAAAGACCGGCGGAGTAACTCTCACATTTTCATAACTCTTTTTCACGCCTTTGGGAGGATAAACAAAGGTAAGGCTATCAGATTGTATTCCTAATTCGTAAGGATCACACAGGTAGTTTCCGGCCTCTTTCCTAGAAATGTTTAGTATCTGGAGCGAAGCACTTGTTCTCCCTATCTCCTTGACTTCCACGTTATCAAAGTCAAAGAAAATATCTTTTATCTTGGGCTCCAGATGTTTGCTTCCGAAAAGAAATATGTAAGTCTGAGCAAAAGGACTCAGATGGTATTCAATACTGATGTCTGCATCAGTTTTACTGAATGCAATTTCCATACTGTCAAGGTGAATATACTTCCCTTCCCTGAACTGATCATTATCAATTCCCGGGGATACCCTTGCAGCCATCAGCACAGCCGAGATTAACAGGGCGATTGTAATCATAGCTTTTGTTTTCATAGCTCTTACGCAGTAATTATCTTTTATTCTAATATCTCTTTCCTATGTTTTTGCAATAATGTTAAATATTGCCAGATTGAAGCTACCCCTGATTAACTGGCAATTTCCAGTGAGGTTCCAGTAAGATAAAAACAAGAATACAAATAAAGAGACTAAAAATAATGAGACTCAAATAAGGATACCAAAATAATAGCGAGACCAGAGAATGAGCAAAGAATTTAACTTCGTGTGCCCCAAATGCGGGAACACCTCCTACGAAACCGGTGAGATCCGCACCACAGGCGGCTTTCTCAGTAAACTCTTCGATGTCCAGAACAAGAAATTCACTCATGTCACCTGCAAGCGCTGCAAATACACCGAATTTTATCAGACAGACAGTAGCATGCTGGGGAATATTTTCGACCTGTTCACATCGTAATGAGCCGATATAGAAGTTTTTTAGTGGAAATTACTTTTTCTCCCTTCTTTCGTTTTTTGACCGTCTATTACTTGGGACTAGAGAGTGGCGTCTTTACGGGAGCTTTTTCACGCCCGAGTTTCGCTTCGGGAGCACGAAGTCCTTTTCGCTCCGCTCAAGAGGACTGAATTACTTATAATCTGACCCATACAACCATATTCATCACATCAGGCCGTTCTTGTCACGCTCGACGAAGGAGAGCGGCCTGTACAAAATTGAATATTTAAAATCACAGAATGAGAATTGAAACGAACCAGAACAGAATTTTTGTACCTTTTAGCTGGCCGAAATAAGGATGCACCGGCATTTTTTCTTTATTTCCTCAAAATCCAGATTATTCAGGTTCTTAGTATTTTCATGCATAAGCGGTGAGTATTTCTTAATTAGAGAGCTGTTTTTTTCTATCAGAGTTTTAATTTCTTTTCGGTCTTTACAAGCACTAATATTTCCTATCAGAGCCAAAAATTCTTCGGAATTCTCTTTGGTAATACTTTCGCTTTTGAAAAGGCGTATTTCTTTCTCTTCAAAGATATGTATAAACGATGTTTTTATTGGCTCATGTCCGGATTGCACGTCTCTTGAAGCGGAAAATTGAGTATTTATTGTAGCCAGCAAAATAAACTGCTCTTTTTGATCTTTAACGTGGGAGATTATTCCCTCGTCCTGCATTTTATACGAGTCTTTGTCGAGAGTTAATAAAATGCCGGATGATCCTCCTTCAAATTCCTTTTTCATGCCGGATAACCCTTCCTCAATTCCCTCTTTCGTTTTTCCTATCCTGAAAATGCCATTAGCCATTATACATGCCTTGTTTCCGGCACAAAGAGGACTATTCAGATCATTCTTTGCGACGCCATAGAATCTTGAAGGATTAGGATTCGTCTGAGGTACAAGAATTGCATCACAGGCAGAAATCAGGCGGTGTCTCAGTTCGTCATTAAGGTATTCGAAGCAGATAAGAACTCCAAGGTTAAGATTATCCCGCAACTTAAAAATATGATTGACTTTTCCCTGTTTCATTCCTTTATGGAAAAATAGGTCACGTTCTTCTTTTGCTCCGAACATCTTTTCGCTGTGTATTATTCTTGAATTTGGTATTACAATTGGACAGATATTCTTTCGAAAATCTTCTTCTCCAAAATCAGAAGAAAACAATATTTCGTATTTTTCAAGATTTTCCTCCGTAACGTAGTGTGTACCTGCGAAAACAATTATCCCGGTTTCGTTAGCATATTTCTGTATATCTTCGAGGTAGTCAAATGGTATCGAAAATTCAGGGAATACGACAATATTAGCTTCTTCTTTAACAGCCTCAAGTATTGTCATTACTTTTCTTTTATAGGCTTCACTTTCCAGAATTTTTACTGCATAGTCCTCGCCATACACATCATATTTCAACTGTACAGCTGCAACTTTCAAATCACCAGCGGCACAGACACCGTTACAGCAATCATGTAAAAAGATTCGAGCTTTTTTGTTTTTACTTATCGTTTCTGAGTAATCAAGATCTCTAACCACTGATTTCTGAGTAGAAGTTTCAAAGATAATTACATCCTCGCTGCTTGGGACATACCTTATTTCCATATAATCAATTTCAATTGCATTGTCTTTGATTTCTTCCCTGTTCAGCGCTCGGTCGAAAAGAATCTTATTTCCGGTTTTTACTGTCAGTTTGCCTTTTATCTTCTCAGCATCAAATGTGATTCTAAGCTTCCAATTGCTATAAAAGAGATTAGGGCTAAAAGGCTCCTCTATGTAGTCTTTGAGCTTCTTTTGAACATGCCCGAAGAGGTTTTCAAGCGCTTTGTACTCAATAGATCTTATTTTTCCGTCAAATTCTTCCAGATGCTTTTTACGGTTCTTTATGTTCTTTTCATCGAATATTTTTGCAATTTCTTCAAACGCAGCTCTTATTCCTGAATCAATATTTTCGGGAAGGATTTCAATTACTTGATTAATCATTTCTTTTGCTTTCGAGCCGTTTTCCTCTTCAAAGAGTTCTACATTTTCCAGAATTTTAAGCAATCCGATATAAATGCAGTAGCAAACATTTGCTTTTTTGTAAGTCTCTTTTGCGTCCTTGAACTGATTTGTAGCCTGCTTGATCAACTCCAGATCCGGTTGCTCAGATCCAAGAGCTTCATTGACCAGTTTTCTTCCTTCAAGATAACAAACAGTAGAAGAGGCAATTTTTTCAACTTCTTCATCATCCTCAATTTTCCCCAACTTTTCAAGTGCTTTAATTGCTTTTTCGTATCCTTCTGCCCTTTTTTCCGAGTCTTTTTCCTCTCTAATATCTTTTATGACATAATCTACATAAGCACTGAGGCCAGCTTCCATGACCAGCTTCTTTTCATGCTTCAGCCCATATTTGCTAAAGAATTCCTGATTGTTTTTGCAAATTTGATACGCTTTCTCTAGATATTTGATTTGGCGGTGAGAATTAGTTTCAGATTTTGCCTGCTCTGTATTTAACTCAATAAGTTTCATTATCGAATGGGACTTTCTACCTATAGTCAGATACTGCATCGGCTCTGTGTAAATCGCTAATGTTTTTTCGTACCTTTGTTTAGCCTCTTCAATGCGCCCCATATCAGAAAGCAAGGCACCTAAATTGTTGAGTGTCCCTCCTACGTAAGATTGGTAAGATAAGTTTTCGGGGTCGCTTGCGAGGAGAGTTTGCCTCATTTCGAGTGCGTTTTCGTACCTTTGTTTAGCCTCTTCAATGCGCCCCATATCAGAAAGCAAGGCACCTAAATTGTTGAGTGTCCCTCCTACGTAAGATTGGTAAGATAAGTTTTCGGGGTCGCTTGCGAGGAGAGTTTGCCTCATTTCGAGTGCGTTTTCGTACCTTTGTTTAGCCTCTTCAATGCGCCCCATATCAGAAAGCAAGTTTCCTAAATTGTTGAGTGTCATTGCTACATCTGATTGGTAAGATAAGTTTTCGGGGTCGTTTTCAAGGAGATTTTGAGAGATTAGAAGGTGTAGTTCATAGCAATTTTTTGCTTGAAGAAAAAGTCCCGTGTTATAGAAAAGATTTCCAAGAGTAATAATTTCGTCAAGGTTCATCTGAAGAATTGACTGATAAAACTCGTTATCAGGATCATTTATAAGAAGCTCTTCAGCAACTTCTATGGCAAAAGAGTGGATATTTAGAGCTTCTTCATATGCTCCTATTACCTGCATTAGATGTCCTTTTAAAGCCTGAATATATAGAAAAAATATCATACGCTTCAGCCTGGCCTGCGGCTTCTTCGACTTTTTCAAGCGCTTTTAAGGCTTCCTCTTTTTGATCTCTTTGAATTAGCTCTAAAGCTTCATTAAAGGAGGTTATTGCTGAATCTCTCAAACTCTCTGACATAATAAAAGATAAATTCAGGATAGCTTAAACATTTTGTTTTTTTACTATAGAGTTGTAGCAAAAGTGCGTGAATAAGAGATGGTTTGCTTCTTATTCTTTGCACACAGGGAAAAGGTAAATAATGTGAACAGAGAAATGAAGTAAGAATAAGATCGAGATTCGGGGGAAGGGTAGAATCGAGATTCTTGAAATTAGAAAACGAGAAAAAATATACCTCCTGCTTGTGAGTATCTTTCTCGCAGCTATCCTCTTTTATACCTTGTATATCGGCCAGCTTCTCTGGGGCATAGTTATTGATGTTCTCATTCTGAGACTCTATTTCCTTATGAAAAGAGAAAGGAGTTACTTTAGGGAATGTCAGCTAGATGAAAAAGAAGCCGGAACTCCGCTAGATCCTCAGATGAGGAAGAGAGTTCGGCTTGCAAATATTCTTATTACTCTCTTCGTGCTTGGGCTGGTTGTTTATTCATACTTTACTTTCCAGTTTATCTCAGGAATCGTTGCAGGCCTGCTGATTTTGCTTTATGTGCACATGCTGCTGTTTTCAAAGGAGAACCTGTAAAAAGTTGAAGTGTTCGGATTTTTGCGGATTTTAAGAGATTATAGGCTCTATGACGCTATCCTCTATGACTCAGCTCTCTATGATGCTGCCGGCGCATTTGAGATAAAAACCTTAAAGCCTTTCCGAATTTTCCGGATTTTCTTGTTCTTCCAAAGTTTCTGTTTTTTCCTGTTCTTCCAGGGTTTCCGGATTTTCCAGATTTTCAGGCTTTTCCTGTTTTTCCAGGGTTTCCAGTTTTTCAAGTCTCTCCCGGGTTAAAGCAATGGCATCTATAATAGTTGCATTTTCGGGCTGCTGGGTGAGGATGTTTTCCTGCATGGAAAGAGCTTTTTCAAGGCTTTGTTTTGCAGTTCCGCAGTTTTCCGGACTCTGCTGGATCAGGCATTTTCCAAGCTGACTGAGCGCGACTGCAAGTTCGGCTTGATAGCCCAGGTTGTCGGGCTTTTCTTCAAGAAGCTTTTCGTAGAGCTCAATCGCCTGCCTGAGGACTTCACATGCTTCCTCAAAAGAACCCATGTCCGTAAGGAGAGCTGCATAGTTGTTCAGGTTCTCGCCGGCAGTAGATCGGAAGACTGCATTTCCAGGATCTTTTGCCAGAAGATTTACATAGGTCTCACGGGCCTGAGCATAATATTCAGCAGCTTTCGAATTTTCGCCTTTCCTTTTAAGAAGGTTTCCGGTATTGCTCAGGGTTGTGCCCATGTAGTGCTTGTAATCGTTATTTTCAGGGTTAGTTTTAAGGAGTTCCGAACCTGCATCAAGCGCCTTTTCATAGGTTTCGAGGGCTTCATCATACTTTGACTCAGTATAAAAGATGCCTCCGCGCATAAAAAGAATATAATATACGGCGTCGGTGGCTTTTGCTTTCCTTGCAGAGTCTTCGGCTTTATCTAGGGTTTCAAGGGCTTTATCCATCTTGCCTTTTCGGATCTGGGCTACGGCACTGTGAATTTGCTTTAGAAGGAGAAGATTTTTTACCTTGCTTCTGGACATAAGAGAAAAATGCCTCCTGTTTTTTAAATAGCTGTCGATGCCGATTTATGAATAGCCGGCTGGACATAGCTTAGACTTATCTCCTAATTACCTCTAATTTAGCTCTGAAATGGGATGAGCTAGCGCTAAATCATTCTGAGCCAGTTCTGACTAACTCGGAATTAACTCGTATATATTTTTTAACTATTAGGATCCAAAACTAAATTGGCTCTAAATTAGCGAACGATGCTCAATGTATTTATAGAGGAATATCATAAAAGAGCTGAAACTATCATTAAGCAATGATTTGAAAATTGATTATCTATCGCGTTTTCGAGCCAAATAGGTAATTAGCAAATAAGTATATAATAAAAGGTTTCTATATTATACATTTAGTAGTAGGTTAATTTTATATACCGAAAGTCTATATAATTAGTCGAAATATGGATGGGGTCACAGTAAATCGAGAAATTCTTTATTGTGGCATCCCGCTTTTTGCCAATAATTTTATCATTAAATAGATCATTTTTTCGAAAACGTCAAGTATATATATCGATCAGTAACGTCTATTCAATAACGTTCGAATATGTGAGCTAACCATGGTATATAATAATAATCAGAACATAGACGAGTCTTCGGGGAAGATGGACGAACCCGCTCAAAATATTGGCGAGCCCGTTCAGGATGGAGACAAGTCTGCGGCCGACCAGAAGAAGGATGAATCCGGTGGGGGTATGACTGGGTTTGAATCCAATCAAGTTAAGGCCGAGTCTGAGTCCGATCAGGACATGGATGAAGATATTGATATCGGCTTCCAGTTTGAAAATACTTCTAATATCGATGTACCCAAACTTCTTATTGACCAGGTGCTGGGGCAGGAGCATGCCGTAGAAGTCGTGAAAAAGGCAGCTAGCCAAAGACGGCATATCATGATGATAGGGACTCCAGGAACAGGGAAATCCCTGCTTGCAAAAGCAATGGCAGAACTTCTTCCTAAAGAAGAACTCAAAGATATCCTTGTATATCCTAACATGGAAGACCTGAACAACCCCAAAATAAGGGAGGTTCCTGCCGGAAAGGGCAGAGAAATCGTCATGGCTCACAAGATGGAAGCCAGAAAGAAAGCCCAGGCTCGGAATATGCTCATGATGCTTTTTGTTGTGGGTATTATCATTTACTCTTATTTTGTTGGTCAATTACTCTGGGGCATTATTGCAGGCATTATGATTCTCATGCTAACCCGCCAGTTCTTGCCTAAAGAAGAAATGATGATCCCGAAAATGGCGGTTTCAAATTATGACAAAGAGCACGCACCCTATATCGATGCCACCGGAGCTCACGCAGGGGCTCTGCTTGGGGATGTGAGGCACGACCCGTTCCAGTCAGGTGGACTTGAAACTCCTGCTCACGACAGGGTAGAAGCCGGAGATATCCACAAGGCCCACAAAGGTGTACTCTTTATTGACGAAATCAATACTCTCAAGCTGGAATCCCAGCAGAGTCTCCTGACTGCTCTTCAGGAAAAGGAATACCCAATTACCGGGCAGTCAGAGAGAAGTTCAGGCGCTCTTGTCAAAACTGAGCCTGTACCCTGCGATTTTATTATGGTTTCTGCAGGGAACCTCGATGCCGTACAGAAGATGCACCCTGCGCTTAGGTCAAGAATAAAAGGTTACGGCTACGAAGTATACATGCGGGACTCCATGGAAGATACTCCTGAGAACCGGAAGAAAATGGTTCGTTTCGTTGCCCAGGAAGTTGTTCGGGACGGACATATCCCTCACTTCGATGAAGGTGCAGTGGAAGAAGTAATACGGGAAGCCCGTCGGCGGGCAGGTAGGAAAGGCCACCTTACTCTCAAGCTTCGTGATCTTGGCGGGCTTGTACGTGTGGCAGGAGACATTGCCCATTCCGAAAGCGCTCCATTAACAACCGCAGAGCATGTACTAGCAGCAAAGAGAATCGCAAGATCTATAGAACAGCAGCTTGCAGACAGCTACCTGGAACAACGCAAGGAATACGAATCATTCCTCAGAAGAGGGTCTGCTGTGGGCAGGGTCAACGGGCTTGCGGTCATGGGTGGAGACTCAGGAATCGTACTCCCTATCGTGTCCGAAGTCACCCCTGCAATTTCCGGAGCTGAAGGACGAATTATAGCAACAGGTAAGCTAAAGACAATTGCAAAGGAAGCAGTGCAAAACGTCTCTGCTGTGATTAAAAACATGACTGGTACGGATATATCCAGACATGATGTCCATATTCAGTTTGTAGGAACCTACGAAGGTGTGGAAGGAGACAGTGCATCGGTTTCCATTGCAACAGCTGTCATATCTGCCATCGAAAAGATTCCTGTAGACCAGACTGTAGCGATGACAGGCTCCCTTTCAGTGAGGGGAGATGTCCTGCCTGTAGGCGGAGTTACATATAAGATTGAAGCTGCGGCTCAGGCTGGGATGAAGAAAGTCATTATTCCAAAAGCAAACGAAGCTGATGTCCTTATTGAGAAGGCATACAAGGAAAAAATCCAGATCATTCCCGTTTCCTCCATTGCGGAGGTAATGGAACACAGCCTTGTGGGCCCGAAAAAGAACTCAATTATCGAAAAACTCAGAAATCTTACAAAGCTCAGCTTCGATATTCCTGAGGTTTCACCCGCTTCCGTACAGGCTAAGAATCTTTTTGGGTGCAGGAACTGATCATGACAGGCATTATGCAGGACATTAAATTTTATGACTGCAGGGTAATTGAGGGCAGCTCCACCTCAATTATTCTGGATAACGGAAAGATCGAAGAGATATCCAGAAACTTTACACGGGAGGCCGGTGTAAGGGCCCTCTGTGGTGGTTCTTGGGGTTATACGTCTGTGGAAGGAGAGATCGACCTCAAACAGGGCGTTGAGGCGGCCTCAAAACTTGCTTTTTCTATGAATGCAAATACCCCCAAGGAAGACGTAGAACTTGCAGCTATAAACCCTCCGGAAGTAGAGAATCTCCCTGAAGTCAGAATTGATCCAAGGGATGTCTCCATTGAGGAAAAAGTCGATCTTTTAAAAAGCATAGAAGCCAGCGCGAAAGTAAAGGGCATCAACAGTACCAAAGTAATGTACCTGGAATCCGAGTTTAAAGTTGAATACAGAAGTTCTGATGGTATTGAATGTGCTTATGAGCTTCAGAACGTCGGCTTTGCAGTTTCGGCAGTTGCTTCGGAAAGCGGAGTATACCAGGCAGGCAGAGAAAGCCGCTTTGGATACGGATACGAACTCTTTGAGAAAGAGAACGTGCTGGAACTTGCCGGCAAAGCAGGAAATACTGCAATCGAACTCCTCAAAGCGAAGACCCCTAAAGGCGGAGAAATGCCTGTAATTCTTGACCAAGAACTGGCTGGCGTCTTTGCCCATGAAGCTGTTGGGCACGCATCTGAGGCTGATCTTGTGCTTGAAGGAGACTCAATCCTTGAAAACCGGATCGGAGAACAGATTGCATCCCCCCTTGTTACGATTATCGATGACCCTACCCTGCACGAGTTCGGATACTATCCTTTTGATGCCGAAGGGGCACAATCAAAAAGGACAGAAATAATCAAGGACGGAGTTTTCAATTCCTATCTCCACTCCCGGGAAACTGCAGCGAAACTTGGAGGAACTCCAGGGAACTGTAGATCTCAGGGTTATTCGATGCCTGTTGTCAGGATGAGTAATACCTTCATAGATAATGGAGATGCCAGGTTTGAAGAGATGCTGGAAGAGGTAAAAGACGGCATGTATCTCATAGGCTCGAGAGGAGGACAGGTGAATACCGGCGAAGGGATTTTCCAGTTCAATGCCGAAAAAGGATACCTGATAAGGAACGGGGAGCTCGCCGAACTTATACGGGACGTCTCTCTCTCCGGCAAAACTCTTGAGATTCTCAACCATGTGGCCCTTGTGGGCAACGACCTGAAAATGACTGCAGGCAGATGCGGAAAAGCCGGGCAGCTTGTATCCGTATCAGATGGTTCTCCTCACCTTGCGATCTCAAAAGCCCTTGTGGGAGGTGCCTGAAGATGTACGAGCTTGCAAAAAAAGCCCTCAGACTTGCAGAAAAGGCAGGGGCTGAAGAAGCCGAAATTTATTACGCTGCAAATCACTCAACAGGCGTGAATTTTAGAAAAGACGCCCTTGAGAATGCTAAAGACCGTTTCTCGGAAGGCATAGGAATCCGGGCTATAGTAAACGGAGCTGTTGGCTTTGCCAGCACGAATTCGGCAGCACAAATAGAAAGCGCCGTTGAAGTTGCCGTTGCCGAAGCTAGGGTCAGGGAAAGCGACCCTGACTGGGTAAGTCTTCCTTCTAACGAGAAATATCCCACAGTCTCGGGCATTTTCGATAAAAAAGTCGAGACTCTGGAACTTGAAGCCTGTATTGACTATGCCCTGGAACTTGTTGAAGGTACAAAAGAGATCCCAGGCACGCTTCCGACATCAGGAGGTTTTACCCGGGCAAAGGGCAAGCAACTTATCCTGAACACCAACGGCATAGAAATTGAAGAGGAATCGACAGCTGTTTCCGGCTTTGTGGATGTCATTACAGTAAACGGGCAGACCTCTACAGCCTATGATTTTGGAATTTCCCGTTCTCTAGATATTGATTTCTTTGTTCTCGGAAAGAACGCAGCCGAGCTTGCGCTGAAGTCCAATGGGGGGATAAAGATCGAACCTCAAAAGACTGATGTGATTTTCCATCCATTTGCCTTCGCGGATATTATTGAGGAAGCGCTTGCTCCTTCGCTTGATGCGGATAATGTCCAGAAGGGAAGGTCAGGCTTGATAGACAAAGTAGGGGAGGACCTGGCAGTGCCGGAACTCAGCATCTACGATGATGGGTTGATTGAAGCAGGGATTGAAACTTCTGCTTCGGATGACGAAGGTGTTCCCTCGCAGCGTACTACCTTGATTGAGAAAGGTGTGCTTGAAACTTACCTGTATGACAGTTATACCGCAGGAAAAGCAGGCGTAAAGAGTACAGGGAATGGCTCAAGGTCTTCTTACACAAACCCTCCTTCAGTAGGGCTCAGAAACTTTATTATTGATTATCCTCAGTCGGATGTTATTGCTGATACGCAATCAGGGGTTTTCGTAAATACAGTAATCGGTGCCCATACGGCGAACTCGATTTCAGGGGATTTCTCGGTAGAAGCCAGAAATGCCTTCACAATTAAAGACGGTGCTCTTGATAAGCCTATAAAATCCCTTATGATTTCGGGCAATGCTTTCGAACTCTTAAAACAGATCACAGGGGCAGGCTTTGATGTCCGGAAAGTCGGAGGAATAATTACACCTTCTATCCGGGTTTCGGATATAAGTGTTATAGGTTAAAGGCTCTTAAAGAGCCTTCTCTTTTTTCAAGAATTGATAAGTTCACTTGATAAGTTGATTAATACTGGTCTGGGGATTTAATATAAATTATTTTACTTGAGAATCTTTTTTATATTTTATATCCTGCTTTTGGCAGGCGTGATAAGGAGCTATACTATGAACTGCGTCACACTCTACCTTTTTCATTTGTGGTAATCCTGCTGTGACATGCATAAATGGCAACGTTTGTCTGTGGAGCTCAAGTAATAGTATCTAGAAATCAAGAAACTTGACTTTGATAATTGGTTAGGACATGACCCTAATTTACAGAAGCATAAAACCCATTTATGCATTAAAATATGTGCTTCTGTCAAATTAGGTTTTAAAGTCTGCCTGCCGATACAGGTTATATGCAATTGTGGCTATAGGTTCTTAATACATATTCTCCAGTAATTATATACTTCTAATTTTATATGGCAGCATACATAATAATTATCGTATTTTTTACAGGTAGACAAAATACGATCAGTAAAATACGGCTCTGTGTTGTTTCGAGTGGGAAATTGAGTGGGAGATTATTTTCCGAATTTGAACTACGTTGATCACACAGAATACTTGATTCGAAGAAACAATTTTGAATTTTTAGATTAGTTTTTAAATAAAAAGGTGAAGATAATGGAAACGAAAGCCAAGTGGACGTACATGGTTTATATGGCCGGCGATAATAGTTTATCAACGGCTGGAGATGAAGACCTTAGGGAAATGAGACAAGTCGGCTCGAGCCCTGACGTTAATGTTTTAGTTCAATTTGATAACGCGGGTAATAAAGGTACCAGACGTTTCTATATTCGACGCGGAGGAATCAATGAGAAGGTTGAAGAACTAGAGGAAACTGACTCTGGAGATCCGAATGTTCTCAAGGATTTCATAGCCTGGTCTTGTGATAATTATCCAGCCGACCGCTATGCATTGATTTTGTGGAATCATGGTGGAGGTTGGGAGCCAAGTGATTTAGATAGACTCGCTAGGTGCGAGAGAACAAAGAATTGGAATACCCGTGAAGCAAGTTATATGACTGCGTCAAAATTAAAGAAAACCTTCTTCAATACGACTGTCAGTGAAATCCTTAATCTGGATTCCTCGAATTTGAGGGCCATCTGTAGCGACGATGGATCAGGCCATTCTCTAGACACGATAGAGCTAGGTAAAGTCCTTGCTTATGCAAAAGAAAAGCTTGGACAACCATTGGATATTCTGGGTATGGATGCTTGCCTCATGAGTAACCTTGAGGTGGCCTATCAAGCAGAGCCACACGTAAAATATATTGTTTCATCTGAGGAATCCGAACCCGGAGAGGGGTGGCCGTATAGTTCTATACTTAATATACTGGATAAAAATCCGGGAATTTCAACACCAGAATTTTGTTGTGAGATGGTCAAGGCTTATACAAAAACTTATAATGAATGGGGTCAGTCTGATGTGACTCAGTCAGCTTTTGACCTCTCAAAAGTTAAGGATGCCGCAAAGAGTTTAGATTCACTGGCTGAAGCATTGATCGATAAGATGCCTGATGTAATCACAGCAATTGAAAGAGCTCAAAATAAATCGAAGAGTTTTTTTTACTATACGCTGTGGGATGCATCTAATTTCTGCAAAGTATTATCAGGTTTAACTCCGGACAGTAATGTAAATCAAACGGCACAAAATGTCGTCCAAGAATTCAAAGCTAATTCGGGAAAATTCATCATTGCAGAATCACATCTCGGAAAAGACTACGATCAATGTTGTGGGGCGTCAGTTTATTTAATTCCACGTCCTCATTGCGTTTCCAAATATTATGCAGACTTAGAGTTCGCGAAAGACTGCAAAAATTGGCCACTTATGCTTCAAAAATACCACGAGTATTGATCGGGAAAAATTGAAAATTTATTTTTTATACTGAAGGCCCTGGTCGTGCATTATTAGGTGGTTGATATTTTGTCTTTGAGTGTTTTTGCTTAGTTTCATCTGTTTTCTAAGCTTACCGGTGTACAGGAAATTGAATGTGCATAAAGTAGAAAATTAAAGCGGAATGCGAATAATGAATACTCGGAAAAATATCAACCGATTATTTGTGGATCGCCAAAGATCTTTTAATGTGTTTAATATTCAGTGCATTCCAAAATCAATTTATTTTCAACCAGTAAGAGTTCCAAGGCTATTTTTCATGATTAAAAACTCAACTGGTTTCCGGAATATGGGCTTGAGAGAAGCAATTTTGAAGCTTTGGGATGAGCTCACAAGATATCATTCTTTAAACGTTTCGTATCTTAACTGAATATAAATGAAAATCTTCTAAATGAAAATCTCTTATTGTTATTATTTTTCAATTTTATTTCTCAGCTTAGCCTTTTACAACCATTACCGGTATCTTTGAATGCCTTACTACCTTTTCAGCTATACTTCCCATAAGGAACCTGTCAAGCCCGGTTCTTCCAAGTGTTCCCATTACTATAAGGTCCATACCTTCCTGTTCTGCGAATTCCAGAATTTTGTCTGCAGGATATCCCTCAAGAATTACAGATTCTACATTAATGCCTGAAGCTTTTCCCGCCTCCTCAACGGAAGTAACAGCTTTTTTAGCTTCAGCCTCAAGAAATTCTCTCAATGAGCCTTCCCACCCGAAATCTCTCGGAGAATAGCCTGTCTGGACAATTACATATATGGCATAAAGCTTTGCTCCAGTGAGTTTAGCAAGCTCAACTCCTGCCTCAATTGCTTTTCCTACCTGTTTTGAGCCGTCGGTTGCAATTATTATCTTTTGGTAATTTTTACTTTCCAACTAAAATCCCCCATTATAACAACGGAAATTTTTCATATAAGATTTTTACATAGAGTTTTTACATACAATTTTCATTATATCATTTTCATTATATTATACAAACCTATATCCAAGAAATTTTCAATTGTACCTCCGGATATATTCTCATATGTAAATATCTTCTAGATTTGTCTACGCTTTCCGGAAATATATAATAATCCCTTATGGGGTATAATTGTTATATAAATTACTCTTTAGTAAACTTTTTGTTAATTATTATTAAAATTACCCGAATAGAACAAAAGAAATAAGTACTGTTTTAATATTGTTTATTTTAGTTATATGTGGACAAAAAAATCCGTAAATTTGAATATATTCCGGGTCACTCTGGCACAAAAGGGCATTAGATTTTTTATGCACCAAAATACTTATATAGCATAATCATTAGAGAGAGGATTAGTGAACGGGTAAGCTCAAAATCAAATATTATTGACAATAATTATATCCAACATATTTTAACCTCCTCCAAAACCCCCGTTCACTGTTATTGGTTTTTATATTTTTTCTTAAGTATATACAAGTAATTTTTAGTTATTTTTACTCTACTTTTCTTTCATCTACTTTTTAATCATCTAGATGTCTTATTCTTTAAAGAAATCTCTTTAATTATGATTGAGTATACGACAATCTGAAGGCTAAGTTTGAGTTCCAAAAATAAGCAGACTTAGCGTTAATTATCATAAAGAGTAAAACCTTCCAATATAGATAGGTGATAGATATCCCCAAGAAAAGTCTGGACTCCCATCCTGAAAAATTTGGTCCTTATATGCGTATCTGACATATTAAACAGCTTTTCCCTTTACCACAAGTACCGCTTTTTTTGAGTGCCTTACCACATTTTCGGCCACGCTTCCGAGCAGGAACCTTGGAATTCCAGTTTTTCCTAGTGTACCCACGACAATAAGATCAATATCATTTTTTTCTGCAAAATCGACAAGCTCATTCGCAGGACTTCCTTCCAGAATTACAGATTCGACCTCAACATTTGCAGCTTTCCCGGATTCTTTAACATAAGCTGTGGCCTCCCTGCCTTCATTCCTGAAGTATTCGAGAGTGATCCTTTCCCACCCTACATCCTTGGGATAGGGCATTGAAAGTCCTCCCAAAGTAATCACATACACAGCATACAGTTTTGCTCCGGTTATCTTTGCAATTTCAACTGCTGTCTCGACCGCTTTTCTGACAGATTCCGAACCGTCAGTTGCAACCATTATCTTTCTGTAAAGACTGTTAATAGTATCTGACTCCCCATTTTCTTTTAAATTTTTCATATTAATATGCAAGGTTTGTTATATATTACCATCCAGTAAGGAAGCGGTGGCGCAGATAGATCCAATTGCTTGTAGCATGCGCCAGCGCAATTCTGTTTATCTTGCAATTTCCAAAGCAGTCTAATTATGCTTTTTCTTCAAATCTCGTTAACTTCAAAGAGAATAAGAGCATGTGTTGGGCAAGCCTCGACACAAGCAGGTAAATCCCTGCTCTCGCAGAGATCACATTTTATCCCCACTTCAGCTTGCCTGCTAATTACCCCACGATTGTGATTCATGGAACTTGTCCAGCAACCCATAACAAGAATCAATTGATATAGAGAACTGAAGCGGGAACATACCGTAGAACATCTCCAGCAATCTACGCAACGGTCCGGGTTATGAATTACAGTGCTAGTAGTTTCGTCCTGGTAGAGAGCTTTTGTAGGACAAACCGAAACACAGGGCGCATCTTTACAGTGACGACAGGTGATCGGAAGAGAAACTCCAAGGTCAGGGACATGCTCCAGGTAGATGCGTTTTTTTGGAGCTGGTTTTTCCCCTATAGCTGAAAAAAGGCTCTTACTCTCGGAATGTGCAACAGCACATGCAATCTCACATGAGCGGCAGCCCAGGCAGCGTTCAGGCCGAATCATTACGTCCTTCATTGTAAACCATCTCTTAGTCCAGGCCTAATGCCTTTCTTTTTCCATCAATATGCTCAAGAATCAGATCTGCAGCTTTAAAGGGATCAGGCTCAACTGCAAAGCTTGCTCCGACCACGCCGTTCAAGCCCCCTGTCAGTAGGGACGTAACAGCCTGACTTCCAAGAACAGCCGGAATAGTACCGAGCACGGTAAATACGCCTGATGAAACCACATAAGCTCCGATACTGACTGCCTTTTCGCTCATCCATTCAGGGGCTGCTCCTGCTGCTGGAAGATCGCTTATATCCACACCCAGACGATTTGCAATCACGGATGAGAGCACAAGAATACGGCTGATATCAACACAGGAACCCATATGCAGGACAGGGGGTATGCCCAGAACCTTACAGACGGCTTTTAGCCCATCTCCCGCAAGTTCGGAAGCTTCTGGCAAAAGCAGCCCTGCTTCGGCACAGGCAATTGCATTACAACCGGTTGTGACCACAAGCACATTGTTTTTAATCAGTTCTTTAACAAGGTTGATATGCCCGTAATTGTGCGTGACTTTTACGTTATTACAACCGACAACAGCCCCGATTCCCCGAACTGCCCCGCCTTTTATGGCTTCAATGAGAGGATCAGGGCTTCCTCCAAGAGCATTAAGGATAGCCTCGGCACTGAAACCGATCATACACTCCTGCTTTTCATCAGGTATGGTAACTTTTTCTGGAACTCTGTTAGGGAAATTTTCAACGGCAGTCCTTACGATCTCTTTTGCGGTTTCATAAGCTCTGTCCTCATGGAATTCCATTCTTACGGTATTAGGAAAATCAGCTTTTGGGGATGTAGATATGAACTTTGTGTGGTAGCAGCCTGTAAGTTCTCCAAGCGAGGGCATGACACACTGTACATCCACAACCATAGCTTCCACAGCACCTGTAATCACTGCCAGTTCCTGTTGAAGGAAGGTTCCTGCTATGGGAGTCCCATGCCGCATCAGGGTCTCGTTACCAGTGCAGCAGATCCCGGCAACGTTGATTCCTGCTGCGCCCTTTTCCTCTGCAAGTTTAAGGAGCTCGGGATCTTCTGCAGCTTCCACGATCATTTCAGAGAGAATAGGTTCGTGCCCGTGAATGATTACATTTACTTTGTCCTTAGACAGTACCCCAAGATTAACAGTACTTCTTCTAGGCTGAGGGGTTCCGAAAAGTATATCCTGGACATCAGTGGCGATCATCGAGCCTCCCCAGCCGTCGGAAAGTCCTGTGCGCAGTCCTTGCAGCAGAATATGAACCGCATCATTATCCACACCCATATGAGTCCTGTGCATGCATTCCACGATTTCCCTGTCAATTCCCCTGGGCTCTATTCCAAGCTCGGCCCAGAGTTTGAACCTTGATTCGGGAGCTCTTCTGGTACACAGGAGGTGACCGTCCTGTTTCCCAAATTCCTGAAGAAGTGTGTCTGCGAGTCTGGATGCAATTTCTTCCAAACTTCTCCCTTCCGAGGAAATTCCATACTCCGAGGCAAGAGATAACAATTTTGCTTCGTCTTTTATCCTGTAACTTCCTGCCTCTCCCTCACTCATTTTCTTAAAGGTCAGTACAGCATCTCTTGCATGGTCGGAATGAGCCGCTGCGCCTGCAGCAATCGTTCTCAGGAGATTTCTTGCAACTATGACATCTGCAGTAGCGCCGCAAATCCCCCTTTCAGCTCCTTCCCCAAATGGATCTATCCTACAGGGACCCATATTGCAATTCCGACAACAGACTCCTAGCTGCCCAAAACTGCACTGAGGCAATTGCTTTTCATACCTGTCCCAGGCGGTTTCAATGCCTTCTTCTTCGGCTTTCTGTAGCATTTTCTGGCTTGCAAGGTCAATAGTTCTCTCACATATTTCCAGCTTCATCTAACATCCCACAATTTTTCTCTATTCCTTTTGGAACTATCCAAAATTTAGGTTCAAGCTTCCCGGGTTCAAGCTTCCTGATGAAGAATGAATCCTGAAATCCATGACCTGAATTAGTCTAACCTGACTGATTCTTTACTTCTTGATTTCCAGCCCAATCTATCTCAAACTGGAGAATCTGGAAAAAAACACTTTAGAAGTATCAAATGTTATTGTTTTATAAACTTTCTTAAAAATGTCGCGATTAAATTAAGATACAACGAATAACATTCAACAAGACGGATAAGATTCAAATCATAAGTGTCAAATCATAAGTGTCAAATCATAAGTGTCAAATCATAAGTGCCTGTAAACATATAGATTACCTTAAAATAGGAGGATGAATTGAATACGGTTAAATAATGGGATAAAGTTTACATCCGCATGGTGGAAAAGTGAAGATTAGAAACAACTATCTATCTTTACTATAATGAAACTCTGTCTCATCATATCGGAAAAGCGGTTTTAACGGTGAATTTTGGTGAAAAAAGATCTTATGGATATTCTGGCCTGCCCTGTATGTAAGGGCGACCTAATTTTGAACGTTGTCGAAGAAAACGATGAAGAGGTCATATCTGGAACTCTCTACTGCCCTGTATGCAAAGAGCATTATCCTATCGATGAGGGAATCCCAAACTTGCTTCCTCCTGACCTCAGAAACTGACGTGAGGGTAAAACTTGCAGCAGATATTCCAGAATGTTATTATCAACCGACAGGAGATAAACTCAATTGAGTTTGAAAAGGAAAGCGTTGAGATTTCTCTTTCTCCCGGCGAAGAAGAAACTTTTGAAATCCTGATAACAAACTACGGGTCTCCAACTCATATACATTTCTCAGTAAGTGAGGAATTAAAAGGCCAGATAACTTTCCTGAGAGATAATCCATATGTGCTTCAAAAAGAGTATGTTTCCGTAGTTGTAAGAATTCCGCAAGAAGGCAGGGTGCTTACTGAAGGGCAGATCTATATTACAGCGGGTTATGGTTCAAGAAAGAAAGGTTTTCCAGTCCAGCTTGGAAAAATTGATCCAAAGCCACAGGAGCACTCAGAAGATGAGTCCTATACAGGGAATGAAAATGAAGAATTGAGTTCTCAAAGGCCCTCATTCGCACTACCTATAAAGAGGAGTTTTCACCCAAAATCAGGAAAAGGGCAAGGTTGGCTTTCATCTTCTATCCGTAGAAACTTTACAGTAAGCTCTTCAGATTTCACAGGAAGAAAAACCCACAGTAACGTAAGTGGGAACGAAAAACGTTCTCTGAATATAGCTTTTGGAGGGCTTTTACTACTTATATGCTTATTCTTCCTCTACTTTATGCTACCATCAGGCCTGCAGTTTAAAGTCAGTTTTGCTCAGTCGCTTTTGTTTTCAATACTTTTCGTGACCTGTATGATATACACCTTGCTAAAAATTGCAGAAGAAAACTAAATTCTTTATGATAACAATAATTTTGAACCCAGAATTTACATTCTTTTTGAACCTGACATCTACTCAATTCACCTCAGGTTCATAAGTGAGGATCCTTTTAGATTCATAATATAGAAAAGCACGGAAAATCCATTTCAAATGTTAAAATTGTGGAAGCGTTGAAAAAGGGAAAATTAAACTTTTCTCGACTTTTTCTTCCTCATTCCGAGCTTTTCCGGCTGCCGGTACTTTATGTCAGTAATTATAAATTTGTCATTTTTTACTCCGGTCTGTCTTATACTTTCATTTTTTATTTGAGCCTGTTCACGTTTAGAAGTTGGGAGGAATTTTTATACCATAAGGATATTGGTATTGTGTTCTTATAAGAGGATAAATTACAGACTTCTTACTCGTTATAATTTGATTATTTCCTGTCTACCACATATTATACATTTAGTAGTCTGAAACCGCTATTAGGAAAACTATTGAGGAAGCTTATCCATGAAGTATATCGTAGTTACCGGTGGGGTGATGAGCGGTCTTGGAAAAGGCATTACCATCGCATCCATTGGCAGAAACCTTAAAAACAAAGGTTATAAAGTTACGGCTATCAAGATTGACCCTTACATCAATATAGATGCAGGCACCATGAGTCCCTACCAACATGGGGAAGTCTTTGTGCTTAAGGATGGAGGGGAAGTTGACCTGGATCTTGGAAATTATGAGCGGTTCCTTGATACAGAACTTACAAGAGACCATAACCTTACTACAGGCAAGATTTACCTGGAAGTAATTTCCAAAGAAAGGAGAGGGGACTATCTCGGAAAAACTGTTCAGATCATTCCCCATGTCACAAATGAGATCAAAAACAGGATCCGAAAGGTCGCAGCCAGGAGTGGGGCTGATGTCTGTCTTATTGAGATAGGAGGGACTGTTGGAGACATTGAGAGCATGCCTTTCCTTGAGGCTGTACGCCAGATGCACAGGGAAGAACCTTCAGAAAATATTGTATTTATTCATGTGACCCTGGCTATGGAAGACCTTCAGGGTGAGCAAAAAACCAAGCCTTCCCAACATTCCGTAAAGGAACTTCGGGCCCTTGGTCTCAGCCCTGAAGTAATCGTTGTAAGGTCAAAGTCTCCTCTTCAGGAAAGTGCCAAAGAGAAAATCGCCCTCTTTTGTGACGTTCCTCAGGAACTGGTTATCAGCGCTCATGATGCCGATGATATTTATGAAGTGCCTCTTGAGATAGAAGAGCAGGGATTAACCACCCAGCTAATGAAACATCTGCAACTGGACTCCAGTGTCGAAAATGGTGCGTGGAAAGAAATGGTCGCAAAGATGAAGTCCACAACCAATACGGTCAAACTGGCAATCGTCGGAAAATATACTAATCTTGAAGACTCATACCTCAGCATCCTTGAAGCTGTCAAACACGGAGGAATTAATAACGGATGCAGGGTTGAAGTCAATATGGTTGAAGCTGAAACTCTGGAAGAAAATCCAACCGAGATTGAGAAGCTAATACAGTATGATGGAATTCTGATCCCAGGCGGCTTTGGCGGACGCGGCACAGAAGGCAAAATAATGGCAATTAAGTTCGCCAGGGAAAACGATATTCCATTCCTCGGTATCTGCTTGGGAATGCAGCTAGCGGTCATTGAATTTGCTAGAAATGTAGCTAAACTTGAAAAGGCAAATAGTACAGAATTTGATGAAGATACTCCTTACCCTGTAATTGATCTCCTGCCTGAGCAAACTGGTGTTTCAGACATGGGTGGAACTATGCGCCTTGGGGACTATGAGGCTATCCTTAAAGAAGGATCTGTTGCCGCAAAAATCTATGGAACCAATTACATAATCGAGCGCCACCGCCACAGGTATGAGGTTAATCCTGAGTTTATTGACAGGCTTGAGTCTTTTGGCATTCTCTTTTCCGGCAAAAACAAAAACAGAATGGAGATTGCCGAGATTCCTGGAAAGCGCTTCTTCTTTGGTTCTCAGTTCCATCCCGAGTTCAAGTCAAGACCTGGAAGGCCATCTCCACCATTTAACGGTCTTGTTGCGGCAATGTGCAAGTACAGTAAAGGAAGAGAAGGACGATAAAGCAGTTAAAAGCCATTTGAGGGAATCTATCTTTTTTAATTCCCTTCATTATAATTATTTTAATCCTGTGTTGAATAAACTTCAATCTTTAACCAAACCTGACACCCGGTCAAAAAGATTTATTTGGCGGGAAACTGATAAATACATTTACAACTGAAAGTTGATAGTGCGAGATCTGTTAAGGCATCTCACATCACTAATGCTGTAAAGCTCTCGCAATTTCACCGATATTTATGAAGGTACGTATTATGGCAATGTCTAAAAAAGATTTAGAGAAGAAGAAAAGCGCTAAGAGAGAAAAGCTAGAGGAGCTAGAAAAAATGGCTTCTGCAGGCAGCAAGGACGCTAAGAAGAAACTTGCAAAGGAAAAGAAGAAAAAGTAATTTCTAATAAGTTTTTCTTTTCTATATAGCGTGTGAGAAGATCTGGGGACTATTCACCCCGATCAACACCAATTTTTAAGTATAACTGCAAAGCAGTATTATCAAATATAGAATCTCTTATAGAATCTCTTCTTTTCTCATCTTGAACCCTTTACTTTTCGATCCAAAGATTTCTTGGTTTATCTTTCCTTTTCCCTGATTTTTATCGTCTTTTTGTGAATTTATTCTCTGCAAAAGACACGTTGCTTAAGCATATTCTCTTTTAAACATGAAAATTATCCAAAAATAATAAGCCTCAGGTAAAAATTAAAACATGAAGGGAAAACGAGGCATAATCTCCATCTGTAATTTAAGATTTAAACTTAATAAAATAAGTATAATTAAATAGAGTCAATAATTACATAAGCCCATTACTTAAGCACATTGAGCTCTTATTTAGGCTCAATATATAGTTTAATTAATTAAGTCCATTTTCAAGTCGATGTTAGCCATACCTAATTAAAAGCAGGTTAAAACAGCGAGCACAGGTTATTGGTATGTTCTGCGGGGCAAATTATGAAGATAAGTAAAGAGTCCAGTAATATCCAGAAAGTTGAGTTCTCTCAAGAAAAAGACAAAATTGACGTAAAGAGTTGATACCACGATTGAGCTGATAATTAAAGCATTCTGGCTGATGCTTCCAGCATACCTTCCCAACCCATTTGCAGCTGTTTTTGGCGGCGGAAAACCAATTGACGGAGGCAGGACTTTAAGGGACGGGAGAAGGATTATAGGAGACGGAAAAACCTATAGAGGGCTTTTTTCAGGTATTTTTTTTGGAGTGCTTGCAGGTGGCATCCAGATCTGGCTGAATTCAAAGGGTTTTGAGATTCTGGGAATCGAGATGCCAGCTTTCGGCCTGAACTATACTGAGGCTTTCAAAGTTGTCCTTGCCCTTGCCTGTGGTTCGCTTTTTGGAGATATGTTCAAAAGTTTCTTCAAGCGCAGGATGGGAATGAAAAGGGGAGCTCCGCTTCCACTTGTAGACCAGCTGGACTTCGTAATTGGAGCCTGGGTCTTTGCATACCTTACAGCCCCAGAATGGTTCGTGAGCAATTTTACACCCTCAATAATGATAATTATCCTAATCACAACGCCTCTGCTGCATCTTACAACAAATATAATAGGATACCTCACAGGTATAAAAAAAGAACCTTGGTAAGCTTATTAGCTTTAACCGGATTCTTAACAAGAACTTTTCAAAAAACTAATCAAAAATATGAAGATTTAATCCGTTTACTCGGTACATTTAATAGAAAATAGCTAATAAGGCTGCAAACAGGTAAGACCATGAACAAATCTGAAATAGATACGGAATTAGAAGCACAAAAACAGGAACTGATCGCAGCCCTCAAAGCCTGCGGAGCCATCCGCTACGGAAATTTCACACTTGCCTCGGGAAAGAAAAGCAAGTATTATATAGACATAAAAAAGGCCAGTACTGACCCTAAAACTCTGAAACTTATAGCACGGCAGGCAGCATCCAGGATAAAACAAATGGATGTAAATATAATAGCAGGAGTGGAACTTGGAGGTGTGCCGCTGGCAACTGCAGTTTCTATGGAAACCGAACTTCCCCTGCTTATAGTCCGGAAAGCTGTAAAGGACTACGGTACAAAGAGCAGATTTGTAGGAGACATTAAACCTGAAGACAGGCTTGTAATGCTCGAAGACGTAACGACAAGCGGCGGCTCGGTCAAGAACGCAATTGAGGTTGTCAGGGAAACCGGGGCAAATGTCAAATACGTCATCAGTGTCGTGGATAGAGAAGAAGGAGCAATAGAAAACTTAAAAGAGGCAGGTACGGAACTTGTGCCTCTTGTGAGTGCAAGCGATCTTTTAAAGTAAGGAAGATGTAAGAGCATTTTCCTTTACTAAATTTTTTAGATTTTACTCTCAAACCCATTTGTCGCTGCAGGAAGGCACTCAAGAACGTTAGCAAAACTGGAGTGATAAGGTTCAAGACGACTACGTCAATAATTTCTTCACGAGACGCACCCTTGTTCTTTGCCATTACTATGCAGCTGTACTCTCTGTGGATTTCAACTATCAGTTTGAATGGCTATGACCAATTGCTTTGTTTTAGCATCAAGAAAGGTTCTCTAGGCTTCGATAAGCTCATTAAAACGTGCCACTAGCTACTTCTGGATACTCTCGCTACTTCTGGACACCCTCTTTGGAAGATTTTATATATGGATTTTGGTTCGTGATTTTATTTTTTGAAAGAGTCTAACCATTTCAGTCTAATAAGTTTCGATTATTGGAGACGTTGGAGTAAAATTTTAAAAATGTTCTTAAAAAGAGAGATTTTTAGTTAAGTTTGAAGCCTGACAACAAGAAGATATTTATTATAAGAAATAGAGAACTAGGAAGTCCTTCAGTATGTTTCTGATTAAAGAGTATTGTCAATAAATTGTCAATAAAAACAAATAGCTGCACAAAGCAGCATTGAAAGGTTTTAAGGACTGGAAATCCATTACCTTTTCTTATCTATCTTACTTCATCTTATTTCAGTACATAAAAAACCCATAATAATACTTGAATATAAAATTAACCTTTTTAAAGTCAGGAGAATAAAAATGAGAATTTTGCTTATTGGCGGAGGCGGAAGGGAACATGCAATCGCCAAAGGTATCAAGAAAAGCGAGCATAATCCCTCTCTTTATGCGTTAATGGCGAAAAAAAACCCCGGAATAGCCGCCCTCTGTGAGGATTTTCTCCTTGAGAAGGAAACCGAAGTTGAAAAAGTCGTTGAGTATGCAAAAGCCAGAAAGATCGAAATGGCTTTTGTAGGGCCTGAAGCCCCTCTTGCAGCAGGAGTTGCAGATGCTCTCTGGGATGCCGGAATTCCGGTTGTAGGGCCTAAAAAAGCCTGTGCAACAATAGAATTTGACAAGGCCTGGGCAAGAAATTTCATGAAAAAATACGGAATCGAAGGCTGCCCTGCTTATGAGGTTTTTACAGAGGAAAAGCCTGCACACGCTTTTATAGAAAAACTGGGAGATGTAGCAGTCAAACCCTCAGGCCTGACAGGGGGTAAAGGCGTAAAAGTTATGGGAGACCAGCTTCCTGACCTCGAGGCTGCCAAAGCTTACACAAGTGAACTTCTTGAGAAAGGAGCTGTGGTCATCGAGGAACGCTTTATAGGAGAGGAGTTTACGCTTCAGGCCTTTGTGGACGGAAAAAGCCTTGTTTTCTTCCCTGCCGTGCAGGACCACAAAAGAGCCTATGAAGGAGATGTCGGACCCAATACAGGCGGAATGGGTTCATATACCGATGCAGGGGAAATCCTGCCTTTTATGCTCCCTGAAGATATTAAGAAGGCAAAGAAGATTATGCAGGATACTGTAAAGGCCCTCTCTGAGGAAACCGGAACAGGATATCAAGGCATTCTCTATGGACAGTTCATCCTTACAGCCAGCGGCCCCAAAGTTGTTGAATTCAATGCTCGATTCGGTGATCCAGAAGCCATGAACGTGATCCCCCTAATTGAAACCGACTTTGTAGAAATCATGTCTGCGGTGGTAAAAGGAACACTTGAGAATTTGCCTGTAAGCTTCAGTAAGAAAGCAACTGTATGTAAATACGCAGTTCCTGCAGGCTATCCTGATAATCCTGAAAAAGACAGCGAAGTAATTGTAGGAGATATAGGAGAGGCTTCCATTTATTATGCCAGCGTCTATGAAAAAGAAGGAAAAGTTTACACAACCGGCTCCCGTGCCATTGCAGTTATCGGAGTCGCTGATACTATAGTCGCAGCCGAAAAAATTGCTCAGAATGCCCTTGAAAATCTTCACGGTAAGCTGTTTTTCCGAAAAGATATTGGAACTGCTGCCCTTATCCAGAAAAGGATTGATCATATGAAAGAGCTTAGAGGTTAACTACACTGAAAAAAATAAGGCAAATTGACGAAAATAGCGAGGCTGACTGCCTGAAATATACCATAAAAGTACGGCGTGAAAATAAGTACTATGCGGTAGTATAAAGTTTAAGTTCAACCAGAATGAGGTAAATTCAGCTAAAATCGAGAAATTCAGCTAGAATAGAGTAAATTCAGCTTGAATGAAGTAAGTTTAGCTAGAGTAAAGTCGGGGTTGAAGTGATGAAGAAGGATGTACTTTCGATAACTGACCTGTCCAGAGAAGAGATTTATGAACTCCTCGAATCGGCCTTAGATCTGAAAAAAAAACGTAAGGCTGGAGAACCTACAGAGTTCCTGAAGAATAAAAGCCTCGGGATGATTTTCGAGAAAGCTTCCACAAGAACCAGAGTCTCCTTTGAGGTTGCAATGACTGATTTTGGAGGACACGCCCTTTACCTGAATTCCAGAGATATTCAGGTAGGAAGAGGCGAGACTATTGAGGATACTGCCAGAATCCTCTCAGGCTACCTTCACGGGATCATGGCCAGAGTTATGAGCCACGAGACAGTAAAGAAACTAGCCGAGTATTCAACTATACCCGTAATTAACGCGCTTTCGGACCGGGAACACCCCTGTCAGATCCTTGGTGACTTCATGACCATAATGGAACATAAGAAAAAATTCGAAGGTCTGAAGTTCGCTTGGGTAGGAGATGGAAACAATGTCTGCAACTCAGCCCTGCTCGGCTCGGCTATTATGGGAATGGAATTTGTCGTCGCATGCCCGAAAGGATACGAGCCAAAAGCCGAATTCCTTGAAAAGGCAAAAGCCATAGGAGGCAAGTTTACAATTACGGATGATCCGAAAGCTGCTGCAAAGGATGCTGATATCATTTATACGGACGTCTGGGTCTCCATGGGCGACGAAGCCGAACAGGAGAAACGTTTGAAGGAATTTGCCACTTTTCAGGTCAATACTGAACTCCTGGAAGTCGCAAAACCTGATGTAATAGTTATGCACTGCCTGCCAGCCCGTCGAGGCCTTGAGATTACGGATGAAGTTATGGACGGTCCGAATTCCGTAATTTTTGATGAGGCTGAAAACCGTCTGCATGCTCAAAAAGCACTTATTCTAAAATTGATGAGATGAAAATTTCATCAATTTTAATTACTTTATGTTGCTATAGAAATACTCATACACATGGATTTTTCGGCTTCTGCTGTTTTAAGTCTGATTTAAAAAGTCTGATTTAAATAGATTTAAATCAGCTCCCGAAAAAGGAAATTATTAAAATAGTTAAGACAAATTTCGCCCTCTGAATAGGCTTTCAAGGAAAAAGTATAAGAACAAAGAGCACTACTATTGCTCCTGTAACATAAGCTACATCGTGCGAGAGTTGCCCAGCCAGGTCAAAGGCGCCAGGTTCAGAGCCTGGTCTTGTAGGAGTTCGTGCGTTCGAATCGCACCTCTCGCATTATAAACTTTTTAGTAGTTTATTTTAAGTCGTTTAAAGCCTTTTTTGGATTTTCTAAGAAAACATTTACTCAACTGGAGAATCAAATAATTATTTCAAGTACCAAAATGCAGTTGGGATTTACTCAATGTTTATCTTTCGTGGCACTTGATGTCGTATCGTATATTGGCTTTGTAGAAATCCTCAATTTCAGCCAAAGCAATTTTTCCGTAATCTGAAACTCAATTAACTATTCAGAATATGGGCTTCGGAGAAGCAACTTTGAGTTTTGGAATGAGCTCGATAATTATCTTTTATATATGTAGCTTTTTTCCAAGTTTTATCAGTGTTGGATTTCTTTTCAAGTTCGGAGAATTTATATTGATTTTGGAGACTAAACTAAGAGAAGTATAAAATATTATCTGAAGACATTGAGGTTATTTAATATTAATTTATATACGTATTAACTACGTTTATGTAATCCATCAAATTAACTGTAAGATAGCAGTGTTTATTAAAGTCTAGATTTGAGTGGTTGAAAATGGATTATAAAGAAAAAAAAGATCTTCAAGGAGCTAATTTTATAAAGGCTGAGCTTAAAGGAGCCGATTTTATAGAGGCTAATCTTGAAGAGGCAAATTTTATAGGTTCTAACCTTCAAGGAGCTAACTTTAAAGGAGCTAACCTTGAAAAGGCTAATTTTATAGGTTCTAACCTTCAAGGAGCTAATCTTCAAGAGGCTAATCTTCATAGAGTTAAACTTCAAATGGCCACACTTTATCAAGCTGACCTTCAAGGGGCTGACCTTCAAGGGGCTAACCTTCAAGGAGCTAACCTTCAAGGAGCTAACCTTCAAGAGGTTAACCTTCAAGAAGCTAACCTCCAAAGAACAGAGCTTGTAGAAGCAAATCTTGAAAGGGCTAAAGTTCAAAGGACTATATTTTGTGAAGCTGATCTTCAACAGGCTAATCTTCAAGGAGCTGATCTTCAAGGAGCTGACCTTCAAGGAGCTGACCTTGAAAAAGCTAATCTTGAAGGAACTAACCTTAAAGAGACTAACCTTAAAAGAACTGATCTTGAAAAAGCTAACCTCCAAGAAGCTGACCTTCAAGGAGCTGACCTTGAAGAGGCTAACCTGCAGAGAGCTAACCTTCAAGGAGCTAATCTTCAAGAAGCTAATCTCCAAAGAACAGACCTTAGAAAAGCTAATCTTCAAGGAGCTGACCTTGGAAAATCTAACCTTGAAAAGGCTCAACTTAAAGGAGCTAACCTTAGAAAGGCTAATTTTGAGGGAACTAACTTGGAAGAGGCAAAACTTAAGGAAGCTATCCTTCAAGGAGCTAAACTCATAAAAACTAAACTTATTAGAGCCAAACTTCAAAAGGCTAACCTTAAAAGTGCTAACCTCGATGGTGCTAACCTTATAAAAGCTAAACTTGAGGGTGCTAACCTTCAAAGAGCTAACCTCAGAGGGGCTAATTTCAATGGAGCTGACCTTCAAATGGTTAACTTTAGAAAAGCTAATCTCCAAGGAGCTAAGTTTAAGGAGGCAAATCTAGAAGGGGCTCAGCACTTATTAGTCGACCAACTTTGTAATGTAAAAACCCTTTATAATGCAAAATTAGATGAAAAGCTTTTCATAAAATTAAAAGAGAGGTGCCCTGCCCTATTTGAAAAACTTGATAAATAATTATCAAAAAGTGATATGGCCTGCTGCAATTCTTACAATATAAATATTAACAATTGGACAGTTACTTGGTATTATAGATTCTTTGTACTTTTTAAATCGCACATTGTTTTATATTGTTTCTTGTAATTAATAGCCGGGAAGTAACAAAAGGGCAGAAATGAAATCAGGTATAATTGATAAGGACTCTAAACTGTTATCATTTCCAAAAATCGTACTTTTTTCAATGCTTCTCAAGATATAGACTATTACTTGATAGCTACATTGATCAATACCCACAGTAATTCAAGTATGAGGGAGGGGATTTTGTAGCTTCTTTTGAATATATATGAACGAAAACACAATACGTTCATTGTAACATGGAAAACACTATTAAAGTGATCGATGAACTTGTCAGAGACTATTGGGATATTTACCCTTTAAGGGAGTTGATCATGGATCATGAAAGTGAATTCGGAGCACACAGAATTAATAAAGATGGTTCATGGGACAGTGAGTTTAAAAGGCGAATTGGAAAACTTGGAATTAAACCAATACTTGCAAGGGTCAGACATCCTCAGACAAACGGAAAACTAGAGAAATGATTTTCGATACATATCAGAGGTTTAGAAGAGAAGTTTCAATCGTTCGAAGAATTCGTTCAGTGGTACAACAAAAGGCCTCATGGAGCTTTGAAACTTGAACAATTAGAATCACCACAAAGATGCATTCTGGAATAGACTACTAATTGAGGCAAAATTCAGAATCGGAATAAGATTATGTGGGTTGTGAAAATATGGACAAAAGCAAAAAAGTTTCAAAGCGAAATTATTTCAGGATAAAACACTCCTTTCTTGTTATTAATCTTAGAGATTTAATTTTTTCAAATCTGTAAACTCATAAGAAACTGAAATTGAGTGCCTCTAACATTTGATGTTTTTAATGAAGATATGATTTTATAGACATGTCAGAATATGCTCAAAAAGCTAAAAAAGAATAAATTTCTCCTTTTATACTTATCTGAATTCGTATCTAATTTTGGAAATTTATATAGATGAGGGACTGAAGTAAACGTTGATAATATTCCTATAAAAAGTCTTAGTTACGACAATTTTAGGATTAATGAATAACAAATGAATAAGCTAGATTCTAAAACTCATATCAATCTTTTTTGATACCTATCCTGTGGGTTTTTATGAACTAAACCCATATCGATTAAGAGAATCAAATTTCATTTTTGAAAGAAGAAATACTGATATTATTATGTCAGAGAATAAGTTAAATTTTTATAACTTTCGTAGGTGTTAAAGATGCCTGGAAATCCTAATGAAATAAAACTGGTAAACAACGCTATGTCCAATGCTACCCGACGGAAGATAATGAACTTTTTATTGGCAGGAGATAAAAGTACTGAGGAAATAGAAGGAGAAGTAGGGAAAACCATGCTTGATTTCCATCTCAAGCTTCTTCAGCAGGCTAGTTTGATTGAAATCGAAGAAGGGACTGTGAGACTAAGCGAATATGGAAAGAATTTCCTTAAAGATAAAGAAGAGAAAGGTGCAGATAAAACTGCAGATATTTCTCAGGCAAAACCAATAGAGATTACTGAAGTCAGGCAATTTTTACCCTGTATAGCTGATTCCTCAAAGTTTAGGGTAATTGCAAACATAGCTCCTCCCCTGGGTGGAACCCTCAAGGTTCTTGAACCACTTTTTTCCAGAGGTAAATATTCTGACAAAATAAACGCCCTCATAATTCAAAAAGGAGAGATTATTACAACTATTTATGGTACTGGGAAAGTCACCATGACAATGATTAAAAATGAGGGTGAGGCTAGAGAATCACTTGAAAACCTGAAAAGTACCATTAATAATGCTATTGCAAAAGGCGTAGCTCCAGCTCCGAGGGAAAAAGTTAGAGTCGAACCTATGGAGCTCTATAAATATCTGCCTCAGACTAACTGTGGTAAGTGCGGTGAACAAAGCTGCTATACATTTGCAATAAAACTGATGAGTGATGAAGCTTCTATTGATAAGTGTACACCGCTTAAAGAGAAACAATATGCACTCAACCAAGAGCATTTGCAAGTTTTGACCGCTTATATTTAAATTTTAATTCCTAGAAAAATTATTGTTAATCTGAAACTCTGGCTCGATGGAAGAATTGATGATATTCAGTTACTAGTGTTTTAGATTTGATCTATCTGACCCATATTCTTTAGAAAGCAGCTGATAACAAATTTATATATCAATCTTTTTGGTATTTGGCCCTGGTTTTTATAAAATCAATCCATAAATTATTCTTTAAATGAATGGACTTTGAAAAACTGAATTTTCGTCTTAAAAAACTTGTTTGTACTGTTAAAGAATTATGGGTTTGTACTGTTAAAGAATTATGGAATAGATTTACGCACTTGAGGAACAAAATTAAGTGCAATAAACGTTGCGGATTTAAGACATATTTCAGACAGTTAACGGTCTAATGCTATTGATTTTTCAGTTCAACTGCGTAAGTCCTATGAGAGTCAAAATTGTACCCCAATAGCTCTAGTAGGTGTAAAGATGTCAGGAGGCACAAGTGAGACAAAATTGGTGAATTTCGCTATGGCCAATAAAGTCCGAAGGAAAATAATTAATTTCCTCGCAAAAGGAGACAGAAACGTTGAGGAAATCGGAGAAGTAATAGGGAAAAAAACGTTCGATTTCCATCTTAAGTTTCTTAAAGATGCTGGCCTTATTGAGCTAGAAAAAGAGACTGTCAGAATAAGCGAGTATGGAAAGAATTTCCTGGAAAATAAGAAAAAAATTGGTATTGAAGAAGTTAAAGACCTTTCTCAGGCAAAGCCTGTGGAGATTGCCGAAGTTAGACAATTTTTACCCTGTATAGCAGATGCTTCAAAATTTAGGGTAATTGCGGATATGGCTCCTCCATTGGATGGGGCCCTAAAGATTCTTGAACCCATCTTTCCCAGAGCCAATTATTCGGATATAAAAAGTAGCTTAATAGTTAAAAAAGGAGAAATAATTACAACTATTTATGGTAATGGAAAAGTAGTAATGAGAATGGTTAAAAATGGGGATGAAGCTAAAGAAGAGCTTGAAAACCTGAAAAACGCTATCAATGAAGCTATCAAAAAAGGAATTACTCCGCCTCCTAAGGAAAAGATCAAAGTCGAACTTATGGATATTTACAAATACCTTCCTCAGACCAACTGTGGCAAGTGTGGCGAACAGGGATGTTATAGCTTTGCAATAAGGTTAATGGCAGGACAGGTCAACCTTGAGAAATGTACGCTCCTTAAAGAGTCACAATATGCAACCAATCAAGAGCGTCTGCAATTTTTGGCTACCTATATTTGAATCACAATTACTAATATATCTTTTAAAGGAGGAATTATGAAGACGTTAACAATAGTGCTCACCGACGGCCCTTACATTTCAGAATATGCTGATATTGCTTACAAACTCGCGGAGTCTGCACTTGAACAATATAAAGTGAATATATTCCTCTATCTGGATGCAGTACACATCCCCAAAAAAGGTCAAAATCCTTCCTTCTTTACCAATGCAGGACAACTCATTTCAGGACTCACGGAAAAGGGGGCAGTGATACGAGCCTGTTCACGATGTGCTGGTGCAAGAGGGTACCTTCCAGAGGAAGAAATTATAGAAGGAAGTAATTGTAGAGATTATTATCCTGGAATAAAAATTACCAGCGTTTATGAGTTATCGGAAATGCTTAGCAAGAGTGATAGAGTAATTTCATTGTCAAGATAAACTAACCAAAATGAGGTATAAACGATGAAATCAGTTTTCTATCTGCTAGATACAGCTCCATATGGCAGTGAAAAAGCCTTTGGAGCATTGAATGCGGCTGCTGTAGGCCTTAGCAAGATGGATGTAATTCTCGGCCTTTATGGAGATGGAGTTTATCTTGTAATTGCCGGCCAGGACAGCAGAAAACTTGGAGTGCCAAACCTTGCAGATATTCTTTACGCATACGGGGAACTGAGGGTACTTGTACATGAACCCTCACTTATGGAAAGAGGGCTTTTTGAGGAAAACTTTATAGAAACCCTAGAATTGACCGATGAGGAAGATTTTTTCGAATCTATGAAAAAATCGGAGTGTGTTATTCTGCTTTAACATTAGTTTCTGAGTAAGGGAGAATAGGATGATAATATGAAACAAGAACAAACGAATGTGTTCCTGCTAACAAGACCTCCCCTTAATTCAAGGTCAGATTTGTGTCTCAAACTCGCTGATCGCACCAAAAATGTTAGACTTTACCTTGCTGGGGATGGGGTCTATCACTTACTTACCAAGATAGAGGAGGAATTGCCAGAGTGCAAAGTTTATGCGTGCAAGGAAGATCTTGAGGCAAGATCTATCAGGGCAGGAGATAAAGTCAAAATTCCTGATAACTTTTATGCTATGTTTATAGAAGATGTTATGGAACACTCCGAGCATACGTACACATTTTAAAATATCGAATAATAAATTTGAATTTTAATTTCATGCCACGTAACTGAAATGATTTAATTTAATTTAATTTAATTTAATTTAATTTAATTTTATATTTTTAAATGTTCTTTAGACATAGTTAAAACGAATTGCTTAACAGGGTCGATCATTATGGTCGAGAATCTCCCAAAAGAAATCGTAAAGGATTTTCAATATGTCTGTCGACTGCATGAGCAAGCTATTTGCAATCACGAAAAATGCAGAGAGTTCAGTGAAAGTTTATCTGAACTTCTGGTTAAGCTTGAGGATATAAAATGTTATAGGACAGCCGATAGACTAATGAGTATTCTCCTTAATTGTAAGCCGAAAGAAGCTTCTCATTGTGATAAGGCAAATCTTGTAGGGGAAATGGTGAAAGATGTCGCAAAAGAGATTCAGAAGGAATTGAAAAAATGATAACTGAAGCTTCTACGTTTGCGAAAGAGGCACTAAACTGCATGAGGATATGTTTCAGTTTCTTGATACAGGTGTAATTATTGAAATTAGATATCTTGCAGATTTTATCTGTTTGAAATAGAAAATCATAACCCTAATTTAATATTATGTGCAATAAAGCAAAATGAGAAAAAGTACGAAATCACAGGAAAAGAAGAAAATTCTCTTTTTATGTACCCATAATTCAGCTAGGTCTCAGATGGCCGAGGGTCTCTTAAGGGCTATTTATCGAGATCGGTATGAAGCTTACAGTGCTGGTGTTAAAGCCACAAATGTTAATCCTTATGCAGTTATGGTCATGAAGGAAATTGGCATCGATATCTCCAGTCAATATTCCAAAACTCCCAAAGAATTCCATGATGTCATTTTTGATATTGCAGTCACAGTATGTGATCGGGCTAAAGTTTCCTGTCCTATCTGCAGTACAAACTTGGAGATTCCGACCGAATATCCCAGAGCAAGAGAAGTGATTCACAAAAGTTTTGAAGATCCTGCTGCAGTTGCGGGATCAGAGGAAGAAAAGCTCAAAGTTTTCCGCCAAGTCAGAGATGAGATAAAAGAATGGATCTCCCAGGTATTTGGAAAATGATACCAAGTGTTTAATCTGCTTGCCTGGTACCATTCCTTAACTTTTTTTGAAGATTTTCATAGTGTTAGCATATTTGCAAGATACCCTGCAACCACAGCTATGGAAAAAACAGTCATCACAAAGGCTGCCAGTAGATTCTTCTTGAATATCGATGAAAGAAGAGTTATCTCAGGTATACTGGCTCCAGCACCGCCGATTATCAGTGCCAAAACAGCTCCCACACTCATTCCCTTTTCAATGAGCGCAAGCCCAATGGGAATCATAGTCTCAGCTCGGATATAGATGGGAACACCAATAATTGCAGCAACAGGGACTGCTAGAGGATTGTCCTGTCCTGCAAGACGGGAAATAATCTCTGTGGGTACGAATCCGTGAATAAATGCCCCGATTCCTGCTCCGATAAGGAGATAAGGCACAAGCTGACGGAAAAGGCTAAATGCAAATACCGCAGACCTCTGTATTCTGGATTTCGCATTTATTTCCTGCTCACAGTCACAGATATTTCGCACAACAGTAACTGACTTAATCTGGCTGGAGAATCCAAGTCTATCAAGTAAAAGGCCAATAACAATTGTAGACACGAAAGTGACGGTAAAATAGAGAGCGGCTATCTTCCAGCCCATCAGAATAATGAACATGGATATTATTACCGGGTTTAGCAAGGGTGACGAGAAGAGAAATGCCATTGTTGCAGCAAAAGATACACCAGCCTTAAGCATCCCGAGAAGAAGTGGTACGGTTGAACAGGAACAGAAAGGAGTAAGTGCACCAAATCCTGCTCCAAGAACACTGCCTATAACTTTGTTCTGTCCTCCAAGAGCCTTTTTTATGGTTTCTTCAGGTACATACTCCTGAATCAGCCCCACTAAAAAGATTATCCCAATAAATAAAACAGTAAGTTCTACCGCGATCTCAATAAAGAACTTAGTCGCCACAATTAAATTATCCCATAACATCCTTACTCCCCTCAAATTCTTTCAAATATCTGTCTGTCTAAACATTCCCTTTTCTGCTTATCTGCAAAAACAATCGCAGAGAGCAGCAATCATTAGGTAATTGATAAAAGCTACCGCTATCTCGAACTGCCATGATTAGTCTATTTACAACTCCTATTTTCTCGAGAAAAAAATGTTTTTGAGGAGTTCTTGCTCATTCCAAAATTTGCCTTTTAGATGGAAAAGTTATACGAAATTATTCATTGATAAGCAACTTTACCTGGTTAAGGATTTCAATAACTGCCCCTTCAGAAAGACGAAAGTAAGACCACTTTCCTTCTTTTCTTTCTTTGATCAGACCTGCATTTTTTAGTACTGACAGGTGATGAGAAACAGTTGATTGAGAAGTTAAGAGTGCGGTCGTTAGTTCACAGACACAAAGTTCTCCTTCTTTTAGTAACTTTATGATTTTAACACGATTGACATCCGCAAGGGCTTTAAAAATTTTGGCTTCTGAAGATAATTCTTTTTCATTCAATCTGCTCACCAGAGAACTGAGTCTTTGTGCCCTGAACTCAAACTGGTCTCCGTCAGGGATGAATCGCTTCAATCTTTCAATTTTTACTTCAGTTCCTTCAGTCACAGTCGTCTTCCTTCTTTAATCGTTGTATCACCTGCAACAATTGCTTCCACCTTCCAAGGAAAGCAACTTGTTTTTGTTCTGTTCCTTAGACCAGCAATCTACACAGAGCTTTATGATTCCTAAGTCTTTGTGGTTAGCCCTTAATAAAGAATAATCTTCTTTCCCACATATTGTACACTTAAAATTCATTTGCGAAACCTCAACAAATTCATGTTCAAAAATATGGGCACAAATTAAATTCACAACCGTCAATATGATCAAAGTTTATTGCTCTGCCAGTATATTGCGTATTCTTTCTGGACTGCAGCTTTAAAATTTTCCAGTTCTTTTTCAGGAATTACATTAATTTTTAATAGATTTTGAATAAGCTCCTCAGCATCTAAATTCTCTGGTGTTTTTCCAGCATCAATACATTTTTTAAATTCTTCATCTAATCCGGCAATATTCATATCTTTGTCTGCAACTTTTATCTTTCTGACACTAACGATAGAAGGGCCACAACAGCAACAACTTTTATCATTTCCGATGAGTTTTCCAAGCAAACTCTTACCAATCTTGCTCATTTAAATATAACTCCATTATCAATAAACCATGATATGATTATATCGATATATATCGATATATCTTGATGTTAGATATAAAGATTACGAATTTTAAGAATCAATCAAACAGTAGAATTTATTGTAAAAAATTAATTTCTTCTTAAAAACTAAGAACATGTTTAAGTTAGAATAATTTCATGCTTTATTCTGTATGCACCAAGTCCTTTTGGGTTTAGAAAAATATATATAGTTACACATATTCAATGATTATTGATATGATTAATGAAGAAAATATACAGCTTTTCAAAGCCCTAAGCGAAGATACGAGGTATAGAATTATTAAGGCTTTAATTGAATCTGAGAATAATCCCGAAGAAAATCAATATGGCTACAGAGGAGAGCTATGCGCCTGTGAAATCCCAGAAATCATCGATAGGACACAGTCTAATACCTCAATGCATCTTGCAAAATTGCTGGATTGGGGAATAATAAAGGTAAGAAGAAATGGGAAAATGAGGCTTTATTCTATACAGAATGAAAAAATAAGGAAAATTTTAGAAGTCCTTGAAGAATAAAGTTTTGTATTATTACGGGTAAAATTCAAGAATTGCATTATTTAAAATTTAATAAATATTTTCATGAATCCTTGTAGCAACTGCATTATTCATTTGAAGTGGATTATTCCTTACTTTTCCCTTTCTTCAACATCCATGAAATACTAATTCTTCAGCTCACAGGTTTTTGCTTGAAAAAGAAAGTTCTTTTTTCCATTAATAAAGAATATATACTTTAAATTTTTAGTGGTTTTCTTCTTTATTCTATCATTTTTTCTAAATCCGGTGAGTTTGCTATTTATATTAAAGAAACGCTCAAACTATTTTATTAAAATCAAATTGCAGGAGGCCACTCCACCCTAAACAGGCTGTTTAGTTCGGGGATGAAGTAAACCCTCTGCGCTCCCGTTGTAATAAATAATATTCATGCATTATGGAACTATTTATATAGTATGTTAATATCAATGCATATTGATATATTTGGAATTGAATTAGTGAAGAAATAATAACTAACAAAGGAGGATCTTAAAATGGTTGATGTATTCTATCCTCTTCAATGGATTGCCGACAAACTGGTATATGAGGTTTTAGGGATTGCACCTGACACACACCTTGCAGCCAGTGTTAACTTTATCATTTATGACGTGTTGAAAATCTTAATTCTACTAGTTGTGATGATCTTTGCTATCTCCTACATCAGAACCTTTGTGACTCCAGAAAAAACCCGAAGGGTACTTGGAGGCAAAACAGGGCTGCAATATCATCTGTTAGCTTCCCTATTGGGAGCTGTCACACCTTTTTGTTCCTGTTCCTCAGTGCCCCTTTTTATTGGTTTTGTAGAAGCTGGAATCCCTCTTGGAGTAACTTTTTCCTTCCTTATTACTTCCCCTTTAGTAAATGAAGCGGCAGTCGCTGCACTATGGGCTACCCTTGGTCTTAAAGCAACCTTGATCTATGCTGTATCAGGTGTTTTGCTCGGAGTTTTTGGTGGGTATATAATAGGCCTCATGAAAATGGAAAAATACGTAGCTGATTTTGTTTACAAGATCAAAGTGGGGGATCAGAACAAAAAGCCAGAGGCCCTAAGTATAAAAGAACGGACCGCTATTGCTTTTGACAATGTTAAAGACATCGTGGAAAAAGTATGGCTCTATGTGATTATTGGAGTTACTTTGGGAGGAATCTTTCACGGATACGCCCCCGAAGGCATCCTAGCAACATATGCAGGGAAGGACAATTTACTTGCTGTTCCAATTGCAGTTATTATAGGGGTGCCCCTGTACTCAAACGTTATGGGTATGATTCCGATTGTGGAAAGCCTTATTGGAAAAGGACTTCCAGTAGGCACTGCCCTAGCCTTCCTAATGGCAGTTACTGCGCTTTCACTTCCTGAAATGATTATCCTCAAAAAGGTTCTTAAAAACGAGTTAATTGGAGCCTTTGTTTTAGTTGTTAGTTTATCGATAATTTTTACGGGATATCTATTTAACATTATTCTGTGAGATTATAGTCAAGTATCAAAATAAAGAAAAAAGTGTTAGAGGCAAAAACAAAAGAAACAAGTATGAGGTTAAAAACATGAAGATTGAAATTCTTGGAACTGGCTGTTCAAAGTGCAAGAAAACAAAAGAAGTTATTGAAAAAGTATTGAAGAATGAAGGTGTTGAAGCCGAAGTTGTTAAGATTGAAGATATTGAAAAAATCCTGAATTACGGCGTTATGATCACCCCTGGAGTCGTCGTTGATGGGGAAGTCAAACTTGTGGGCAAAGTTCCGGATGAAAAAGATATTAAAAAGTGGATTTCTTAATAAAGGAGAGGCCTAGTCTATATCAGAAAATATAAATTCTAACAAGAATCAGAACGGAGAATAAATATGGCAGAAGAGGTAAAATGTACATGCGGTTCTCCAAATGTGGCAATTTTCCCATGTGTAGGAGCTTCAAATGTGGGGCAGCTCTCAAATAAAATTGCAATTGAATTAGAAAAACGGAACATTGGAAACCTTATGTGTACTGCAGGAATTGGTGCAAGAGCTCCAGGGCTTATGAAATCTGCCGAAGCTTGTGACCGGATAATTGCAATTGATGGTTGTTCTGTAAACTGTGCAAGCAAAATCCTTGAACTGGCAGGCTTCAAAGTAGATCGTCAGATTGTTATATCCGAATTTGGGATTAAAAAAACCAAAGAGAAAGAACTCAAAAAGGATGAATTCTCCAAAGCTCTTGAAAACACCTTAAAGATCTTACAGTCCGAGTAATAGCGGATTCGAAAAACGTGCATAACCAAAAAATAGAGGGTTACATGTTGACTGAATTTACTGTAAATTCCACTATCTGTGGTTTTGTCCACAAGATACATGGAAGCAAAAAAGGAAATAAAATTATTGTTGACATAGAAACTCCATGTGAAAAGATAAAGAAATTCTCTCACATGGAAGTTCCCATGATGGAAATTCTGGATATTAAAAACAATTACGTTATTGATAGAGCACAGGAAGCAAAGTGCTGTTCAAATTGCCTTGTGCCTTGTGCAGTACTCAACCTCTGCAGAATGGAGAGTGGGTTCCTTGCAAAATCATTGGTAAAAAAAGCAGGTAGCATCAGTATCGAATTCAATGATGTCTGAAGTTTTATATAGAGCCAATTTGAGAAACCTAGAAGCCTTCTCACTTCCAGGTTTTAAGTTTCAAGCTCTCGGCAGGCAAACCCACTATACTGCCTTTTGCTTATCTAGATCTTCATTCAAAATTTCAACTGAAAATCCAGCTTCACTTAAAATCCTGAGATATTCTTCTTTAAGTAAAGCACCTGCAATGCAACTTGTGAGCAGGTTTTTGTCATTTTTCAGCTCTACCTCTCGTACTTGAATCACCATAACATCCACTCGAACGACAGGACCCACCTACTATTGCGATTTTCCCTTGTGTCTCTTTAATTATGCTTTTTTTTCATTTGCATCCACAGTATTATCTTCTCTTTCACTCATTAGTTATTCATCAATTCTTAATATGTTTTTAGATATCTCAGACAATTTCTAATAAGCCGCTTATAAATTGCGTTTTTCAATCTTTAAACAGTAATTAATACAAGTCCGTTGATCATATTTACAATCTCTTGGTAAGAATCTGGTTCAGGTAGATCTTTCCCTCACTCCTACTCCCATAACTAAAAGACTTGTTTCCATAGGAGGATGGTTCCAGCCATCAGGTGATATAGTCTTTTTCTCAACTGAAATTTCAACCTGGTTTCCGCTAAGGCCACAGTCTTGCATGTAATCCGCAACAAGTTTTTTCCCAAATTTGACTGCTGCGTCTAGAGCCTCTGTATAAGCATCTAATCTTAGTCGACTACCTGGTGCAAAGACCAGGAAATCCTTATCAGGTGAAATGAGACTTGCTGGTCGTATCAGTATCTCAACTCTTTTGATACCTTTTCCTACAAGTGCTCCGACTGCATTTCCTACCTCGGCATGCTCTGGAACCAGAATTTCTGCATCAATTAATTCATTCAGCTCCTTCCTGTATGCCCGGACAGGTCCTCCAAGCAACACAACCGGAATATTCAACTGGAATTTTGCAGGATAGTCTCCATCCAGGATCTTTGCAATTGATGCATATGGAACGCCTGCCAAAATATATGATAACAGATGAAGTACCATATTCCTCGCAACTCGCTTTTTTACAGCGGTGCAAAACTCTACTGGAGCTATATGCATGAGCCTTGCAAGTCTTTCTGCGCCAATTCGCGAAGCTTCGGCATTCCATGCAGTATATTCTCCTAGCACATGCAAGGCGTCAGTAGGAGTGAAACCGATTGCTTGGACAAGACGTTTCCTAATAAGAGAATCTAAAGTCTGAGGATGGAAGTCTTTTCGGATAAGCGCTCTGATTTCAGGTACTGAGACGGGCTCATTTCCGATAACCTCTAGCACTTCAGCTTCAGACCTGCTCAGTTCTCCTGTCGGGTAGCCAGATCTTACAAAAAATTTTGTGGGTTGAATGTTCTCACCCAGCTCTTCTCTAGCAGATATGGGCTTCCTTTTTAGATTATTCAAGAAATCCGGATATTTTACCGCAGCTACTGCCAAGGGCATAACTCGCCTAGGTCCTAAGAAGAGTTCCTTGTTAACAGTCCAGACATGACTGTCCCCGCCTGTAGCTGTTGTTTCCATCCGAATAGCCTTTACCCGGGTCTTCCAGCCACCCACCACTGCACCTTCTTCGCTCAGATCAGGGACACCCATGCAGATCGAGGAAATATCTGTGCTCGTGCCTCCTACATCCACAACTGCACAGGTTTCAAGTCCAGAGAGATACGAAGCTCCAACCAAGCTTGCTGCAGGACCAGAAAAGATAGTTTCAATAGGCTTTTTCAGGGCATCTTTGATTCCAACAACGGAGCCATCACATTTGAGCATAAGAAGTCTGGCATTAATTCCCCGCTCTTGTATATCTTTAATTATGGACTTCACGAACTGCCTTGTTATCGGGATCAGCTGAGCATTGAGGAAAGCTGTGACTGCTCTTTCATAGGCTCCGAGTTCTTGGGAAAGCTCATGCCCACAAACAGCAGGAAGACCTGTAAGTTCAAGAATTCGATCTTTTACTCTAAGTTCATGCTCCGGGTTCCTCGTGCTAAAATAGGAAGAAATGGCAAAAGCTGAAACTTTATCCTTTACGCGCAGGGAAAACTTCTCAATAGCATTCAGATCAAGAGGAGCTTCTTCCTCTCCATTATGGTTATGTCCACCTGACGCAAGAAGCACATATTTTGTAGGAAATTGTTTTTCAAAAGGATGGGCTCCAATAAGAACCAAAGCTACTGGAAATCCAGTTCCTTCCAAGATAGTGTTGGTAGAAAGGGTTGTGGAGACTGAAACAAGTTTTACATTTTTAAGATATTCAGGGTTTAGGCCGTCTATTACGTTTTTGATGCCGGGATGGAGGTCAGGATAAGTAGTAAGCGATTTATTTGAGTCAACAATGGCACTATCCGTATCCCTTATAAGCACCGCATCGGTGTATGTGCCTCCGGCATCAATTCCAAGACTATATTGCATGCTGAAAATTACTCCTTTTTTGTTTACTTACGAGTAACATGTATTGGTCTTTCGGCTAGTTTTATATTACACTGGGATAACCGGGTATCGAATTTTTAATAAATAATGGAAAATAAAAAATAAATAAAATAATGAATGCTTCAAGTACAGAATTATAATTCCATATAATGCAAAGCAGTTTGACTGCGTAAGTTTGACTGCGTAATTAAGTTTTAAGGCCTCTTTTACTATCGTCTCCAAGCTGCATTGTACTTTTACCAAAGTATTTCCTTCCCCAGTAAAGTGCAACATTTACAAGTCCGATCATTACAGGCACTTCAATAAGAGGGCCTACCACAGCTGCAAATGCCTGCCCGGAATTGATCCCAAAAACCGCTACTGCCACAGCAATTGCTAGTTCAAAATTGTTACTGGCCGCAGTAAAAGCAAGAGATGTTGTCTGTTCGTAATTAACTCCCATTTGTTTGCAGATCAGGAAAGAGACCCCGAACATAATTACGAAATAGATTAAGAGAGGAATTGCAATCCTTACAACGTCTAATGGCAGAGCAACAATATATTCGCCTTTTAACGAGAACATTACAATAATCGTAAATAGTAGGGCATATAGTGAAATTGGACCTATTGTGGGAATGAGTTTATTATCATACCAGTCAGCTCCTTTTGAAGGGCGTAAGAAGTATCGAGTAAAGAAACCAGCAGCGAAAGGAATTCCCAGATAGATCGCAACACTTCGGGCAACTTCTCCCATAGATACGTGTATTTCCATACCACTAAGTCCCAGCCATTCAGGTATTATGGTTATAAAGAAATAAGCAAAAACGGAGTAAAAGACTAACTGAAAGATTGAATTGAAAGCAACCAGGGCAGCAGCATATTCGTTATCTCCGTCTGCCAGGCTGTTCCATACAATCACCATGGCTATGCACCTGGCAAGACCAATTAAAATAACACCTACCATGTATTCAGGATAGTCTCTTAAAAATACAATCGCAAGTATAAACATCAAAATAGGACCAATGACCCAATTTTGTAATAAGGACAGGCCTAATACTTTATGATTCCTGAATACTTTGCCTAATTCCTCGTATTTTACCCGTGCTAGGGGAGGATACATCATAACTATCAAACCGATGGCTATAGGAATCGAAGTCGTACCGATGGATAAACTCTGTAAAAAGTCTGCAAATCCGGGGAAAACGAAGCCTAGAGCTACACCAATGAACATAGCCAGAAAAATCCATAGGGTCAAATAACGGTTCAAGAACGATAATTTTGACACAACGGAGTCTTGCAGATAGGACACCTCTTTGTCTTTAATAAGCTGATAACTTCTCACTCAATCGCAGCATCTATTACTTGCTTTAATCTTTTCCAGAAGTTCCAGATCTTTTTTACAAATATCAATTTTCTCTACTTCATCATTAATGATTACTGAAAGAAAGGGAAAATTTGTGAAAGTTTCATCCTTTAATCTATAGTAAACCCATTGGGACATTTTTTGGGAAGTAATAATCCCTGAGATTTTGAGCCTGTTCAAATGCCTTGAGGTGTTAGATTGTTTAATGCCCAGAACAGTCTCAATATCACAGACGCACAATTCACCGTTTTTTAGAAGATTCAATATCCGTAGTCGGTTTTCATCAGCCAATGCCTTAAGAATATCAACGAGATCCGCAAACATCACCATATAATATGAGTATAATTACATATACTCATATGTTATTTAAAAATACTGATTTTATTTCTAACTGCTAATTACTGATCACATGGAAATTAATAGCTCATTCCAGAACTGATTAAATTTCCATAAAGATAGGAGTTCAGAACTATCTTTCTAAACAGAAGATTAATTGATAGTTCTAAATTGGGATGGGGAAACAACTGTAATAAATTTGTTAGTAGACTCATTAAAAACGATTAATATTATATTATGATAGAATTGAATAAATCTAAATAAATAGAATGGCAAGTATTAAAAAACATTTAATACATCAAACAAAATTGATATGAAAAATCTTAATTAGAAAGCTAACTTCTTTTATTTATGAACTATTGTTGTCCTGCCGATCCTGAGAAAAAGAAGGAATGGGAAGAGAAAATGCTCCAGGAAATCGATTTCCTGGATAATGACATTAAAAAAGTCAGTGAGATATTCAGCGCTCTTGGGCATCCGATAAGGCTGAAGATTGCTTACTTCCTCTCTCAGAGAGATCACTGCGTTTGCGAATTAATATTTAAATTAAATGAGAGACAGAACCTTGTTTCTCATCACCTGGCAATCATGAAAAACTGCGGGATCATCGAAGCCTACAGCAGTTCAAAATGGCACTTTTACAAGTTAAATCCAGAATTTGAAAATGTTTTTCATACTATTTCACAAATGAAAAACAAAAAATCCTAATAAAAGTTAACAGATACCGAAAAAAAGAAAAACATAACGACTGAGGTTTTAGTCCTTACAGCAACAGCAGTCTTCTTTTTCCTTACCGTTTTCAAAGATTTTGTCATATATATTTTCCGCATATACATTTGTCCATCCAATCTGTGAACCGGCAGCAACGAACATAGCGATTGAAATAGCTTCGGCAATTTCTTCCTTTGTAGCCCCTGCAGCAATTGCTCTCTTGGAGTGTGCATCAACGCAGAACTGGCAACGCATAAGGACAGAAGAGACAACGGCTATAAGTTCTTTGGTCTTGAGATCCAGATATCCGTCTTTAAAAATGGAATTTCTCATCTTTCCGAAAGCTTCTGCAGTTTCAGGTAGTATTTCATTCAAAAAAGACATTTAAATAGCCCCTTGTTTATAAAGATTTTAAAGCATATTGTAGTTACAAATTGTTTAAGTTCAAAGTAAATCTGTTTATCTATAATAATCTATAATAAAATAATATTTTAAATTTACTTTTAAAGTTTTTATTTGAAGCAACATTGTCAAGTATTCCAGTAATTTTAATGGCCAGGCCTTCTGCAAAGAGAAGAGTTCCATCGCATAGTGTTACCTTTGGATTCGGGCTTATGTGTGTACAGCAAGTCCTCTTCATTATCTATAGGGCTGTTTTCAGAATCCTCTTCTTGCACCACACTATTTTCTTTTCCCATTTCTTTAGACTCCATTAGACTTCCTAATTAACTTAGTTTTTAAACTTATATAAGCTATATTTAGAATTCAGATTTAAAAACCCTCATGACGGATATCAAGAATAGTTGATACATGTTAGAACGATTTGTACATCTATCAATAATAAGTCGAAGTTTTTAGAGTTTTAGATAGAGGGCGATATTTACTAGACAAAGATCTGTCAAGAATCGATGTGACATAAGCTTCGCTTCTTGCAGGGGTAGTGCATGAGTTGATAGCTTTCTGGATAGTGACAGGATCTTTATTTCCTTAAGGAAACGGGAAATTACAGTCATTGGAGTTTCATTCAAATAAGGCAAAGGAAAATTTGAGCCTATTATTTTCCTTAAACCTGTCATTGTAGAATCTACGTTTTCGGCAAGAGAAATAATAGATTCACCTACAAGATGCTCACTTTCCTCCCCACAGACAATGAGACAATTTATGTTCGGATTTGCAAGCACATTGACGATTACTTTTTCGATTCCGAAATTTTCTGTAAAACATGTCCGCAAATCACATAGTTCTTTAGGTTCCAAGTTCTGTAGGCAAAGGCAAGAGTTACCACGGCTACTCTCGAGTTTAGATTTCCAGTTATATAATCATCTGAAGTCACAGACTATTCCATAATATCGTTCCCGCCGTTAGGTCATGCTCAAACTGGATAACTGAATTACTACTTTTCTACTTTTGACTAATTTCTAGAGCTTACCCTATAAAAATAGAATCTCTTAGGCTTAATTACGATACCTATGCAGTCTGCATAAAATAGAAGATAGGATGCTATATGCAGATGGATTGGCAATTATCCATAGATAGGAATATTGATAGTAAGAAAACCGGTAGTAGATTGGATTTAGGCTTCCTTGACTGCACGTATTATTACTTCTACGTATTCGGGCTTCACATCTGAAGGCCTGGTTTTTTCAATCCCTAGTTCCGTAACTACCATGTAGATATCTGCTCGTATCCCGGCTTCATCGAGTTTTTTTGTAGCACATCGATCCGTACAGCCGTCAAGGACGAGAATTCTAAAGCCTTCGGATGCTGCATCCTCAACCGCATCGACTCCTTTGTGAGCAGCCGCAGCTCTATACACATCCGGCCTCATGAAAGCAAGAGTAGACGCTGCCTGCATGGTGAGTTTTCCGGTGTTAGAAAGGCCTGAACAAGCGAAAATAAGGGTATTTTTCCTTCTTCCTGAAACGTGTTCCATTTTTTTCTCCAATATGGGCAGATATTCATTATTTATCATTTTTATCAGTCTCATAAATAACAACTTTTAATTACAAAAAAATTTCTAAAAAAGCAGTTTCGGATATCGTTGAATTCAATACTGATGCTGCCTGCTTTTAGATATTGGGAAGTAGAAGGCAGCAGGTCTACATCTCTTTCTTTTGGACAGTGTACCAAAAGTTCTGCAAAGTACAAAATTCCAGCTTCCTGCGCAGCCTTGTTATCACGACATTAGTTTCGTAATATGGACTTGGGATAATACTGTAAGTTGCCGATATTAAATAACTTGATTCTTATATTATTAATTTTTCTGCCAGTTTATTACAAAGATTCTAGCTGACTCATTGGTTTTCATGGCGAGCTTCCCTTTCTGGTTAGTCTGCTTGAGTATGTTCTTGTAGATCTTCCCGCCCTTCACGATTAGATTCAAGTTCATCTCCGAGTCGGCTAGCAAAGTGATGCCCGCAAGCAGGTTGCAGTCCATGACAAGGAGGTCTGCATAGGTGCCAGATGTGATCACGCCAAGCGAGCCCCCCTAGTACGGATGAAACTTGCCTTTATGGGCTCAAATCTCCAAATAGCAGAAGGAAGAACTGATCACATATGAGTTTAAAGGAATTATTAAAATTTAGAGCTCCTGTTCAATAACTTAGGGAGACGATCCAATTTTTAATGGATCGGCAATCACAGCACCGATTAACAGCCCCGTGGAGATCGCCACAAAGGTCAGAGCTACCTGGATCAGACTGGCAATGGAAGAGGAATAATTCTGCCCCACTAATGCAGCTAAGCTGATAAATCCAAGTGCTCCGGGAACCAAGATCCAGAATGCAGGTGTTATAGATACATAATATGGTGTTCTAAGTTTGGATCGCTCCAGAAAAGTTCCTAACATTGTCATGATGATAGAACCTATGAAAGCCCCAAAAAGTCCCCCAAAAAGGTAGTTTCCTGCTTGCTGTCCAAGAAAAGTGGCGAGCAATACAATTAAAACCCCTAACATATCCTTGTTTCTTATAGACATCAAGAGGTACATTCCTAGGGTGAAAACAAGAACCCCAATATAGGGAGCCCACCAATTCAAAGGAGTTGCCGCATTGGCTATTATGTAATCTTCGGACAAGCCTACAACCTGTAGGCCTACTATCACTCCAAATAAGAGAAGTAGCAGTATTACAACCCCCTGAACCAGGCGGGCTGCACCAGAGACCAAATTGTTTGCTGCCAGTTCGAACATTCCCGTAGACAGAACTGCTCCGGGAATGAAGTAGGCAAGTGCAGGGACCATTATGGTTAGGGACCCATTTATAATTCCCTGTTTAAAACCGAAAAAGAATATTGTGGAAACAATAAAAGCCGTTAGAACAGGCAGAATCGGAGTAAGTTTTGTTTTATCCTCAGAATAAGCTAATATAAGTCCTGCTATGGCTCCTAATGCTCCACAAAAAAATAAACCATTAAAAGTTGGTAAAAAGAGCATTCCCAGGCCTGTGGAAAAAAGTGCATAGCCTAAAATATTTTTAAGATAGTTATGTTGGCGTTTAACGTTTATTATTTCATTAATAGACTTTATTCCCTGTTCAGGTGTTATTTCAGCATTTTCTGCCTTGTTGATCAACTCATACAATCTTGAGACCTGGTCTAAAGCAAGTACTCCGGGTTTCTGCAGGGCGACTTCCAGAGCCTTTGAATCGCCATCTGCAATCTTTATGATTAAAAAAGTAGGTAAACTAATAACCTCCTCAGCTTTGAAACCATAAGCCAGGCATATTTTTTTCAAAATTGACTCTATGGACATTACCGCGATTCCTGCTGTAGTCAGAGCTCTAGAGAGTTCTGTGAGAAATTTTAAAAGTTGATAGGGTGAGTCGGACTCTCTAGAAATGCTCAAATAGTTTGTATGAGACGAATCAGTATGTGGAACCATTTTATCAATTCTTGAATTCTTGAATTTGTTCACTTTGAATTTTCGGTGTGTAGCGCATTCCCCAGCCTATTCGCGAAGCCGGAAGAGAAATCCAAATGACCTCTCCCTTAAAGATGATCTTGCTAATGTGCCAACAGCCCCAAGTAGCAGATGTGGATCTTCAGGAACGGGGATGTAGAATCGATTTTCCATTTTTCCGTCACCTGACAGATTTTTATAAATTGCATCAGCATTCACGGAATATAGTTTCCCATTCTTCTGGAATGCAAAAAGTGCTGAGATCTTTCGAACCGATCCCGGAGGGATCACTGTCAATGGTATAGCTAGCGGCTCCTGACCACCAAGCAAGGAAGTGGTTGCCAGATTCCATGACTATGATACGGTAGCCGAGCCGGTAAGAACCGACGAGCTTTATCTAGCTATAGTCAAAAGCCTGCATTGTACCAGCTATGATTGTCACATCCACACCTTCAACCAATAGCTAGGAGGCAGGATCAACATTGAACTTCGTTCCTGCATCCTGTGGGAAAAACAATATTGTAGCGTCCATGCTAATCGTCTTGGCATAGCCTGTCCCCACATAGTTTCGCTGCCCAGCTTGCTGGACTTAATAGATAACATGTAGAACTAAAAACATGTTAAGATAATCTCCAGCGAAAGGAACAAAAGTAAAAGAAATATGAGCAGTCAAAAATAAAAATATATCTATCAATGTGGGAGGGTTGCCCAGCACGGTCAAAGGCAGCGGACTTAGAAAACAAAAATATTGGACTAATATTGGACTAAAAGCATAGGCCAATTTCATTTTTTGGATGTTATTATTGATTATTTGGTAGTTTCTTAGAGGAATAGCCAGAGAGTAAAGAAGACAAGAAATAAATCAGAGAAGATTAACAAGAGCTTGAACCTGTTTATCCTTAATAAAAGTCATATTCAACGTTTCACAAGATATAAACTATCATTGAATAGCTACATTGATCAAGAATCACAGCAATTCAAGTATGAGGGAGGGAATTTTGTAGCTTCTTTTGAATATATTCGGACAGTGAAACCAGGTGATACTTTTAGGGACTGGCTTGTAGAGGTGCTTGGGGATAGAATACATAATAAAGGTTGTAAAGTTAGAGTTTTTAAACTCAGTCATGCATCCCATAGGATCTGTAAATATGAATTCAAGGGGGAAAAAGTAACCATAATAGCCAAATTTTTTGGGATACCTACAGGGGTAATTAAAAAGTACAATAGCTATGGTTCGATGAATAAAGAATATGAGAATCTTAAAAAAGCCCAAAAAATAATTAATGTCCCAGAACCTATCGCAACAAATAGAGAGTTTAATTGTGTCTTAGCCAGTAAATATGTATCTGGGAAACCTTTATTCTGGTACCTTAAACACAGGAAAGAGCTTAAGGAAAAATTAGAACTTATAGCAGATATGCTTAGAAAGCTTCATGAAAATACGCAGACATATTATGATAAAGAAAATGAATTTTCAAAATTCCATTATGTTTTGAATCATCTAAAAATCAACCAGTGTATGAAAAAAGAATATAAATATCTGCTTGGAAAATGGTGGCACAGTTCCCTCTTGGATATAAAAAAAGGCTGCATGATTCATAACGATTCTACTCCTGTAAACTTTGTATTCCACAAGGGAAGACCGTTTTTACTGGACTTTGAACTAGCATCCCGACATGGAAATTTCGCATGTGATCTCGGGATACTTTGTGCTGAACTTAAATACTATTTTGCGCGGAAGGGATCAAGCCAGAGAGCAGAGCCTTATATTCGCCATTTCCTGAAGCATTACAGTAAAGATGAAAAGGAATTTTGCAAGATAACTAAAGTTATTCCTTTTTATATGGCTTATGGCCTGCTGAGAATTGCAATGTTTAAGTCTAATACAAGTTACAAGGATTATCCTCTGAGAGAAGCAAAGAATTGTCTGGAGATAATAGAGAAAATTTAAGAGTTTATACAGGCTCTTGATATCTTATTGTATTATCTCTAACTGGCGGTTATAAGCAGTTATGATAACTTCAGTCCATTTATTAGGATTATCGTAAACATATTTCTCCGGAAAAGAACCTGTCATCTGCCTCTTTTCAGAGAGCTTACGGGATCTCATTTAGAGTCCAGTTTCGTAGAAATTCGTGCATTAGATCCGGGCTTAGGGATTTAAATGGGTCAATACCCGAAAGTTGTTTGAGCAAATTAATTCCTTTATGCTCAGTTTAAAGGCTTTAGCCAGCAGTCCATACCTGTAAAGCAAAGAGACATTTTGTAGAGATAGCTGGGCTGTATCAATTGATATTCCCGCATTGGTAAGGATTCGAGTAATTTCATCAGCAGTAAAGTCCAAGTGCACCTTGTAGCGTAAGCAGATGCCCTTTAATAAGAGTGACTTATTTAGTTTTGGTTTGCACTGCATCCATAAATAGAACCAAGGAGAGACAGACAATTTCCTAGTAAAACGACAGGCTCAGAGCCTAATTATTCAAAAGCAGTTAAACATTTACTCAACTACGAGAAATAGAATACAATAGACCGTACAGCACACTTAAAATAAAAAAGAAACCTGCAACGACTAGAAATCCTCGTAAACCAAAAATGACATAGGATGTTCCAAAGAGAATATAAAATATTCCAGAGAGAATAAGAAAAGCTAACCAGTATGAGTAGTACTTGTTATTCATAATTAATAATTAGAAGAACAGTAATAAATATTTTGCTATGTTATAGACTGATATAAATAGCTGTTAAGAGTGGACCGTTATCGTTTAACTACCTTTTGAACTCCAATCAAATCCTTCTTAAAATAACCCTTTTAATCTGCAACTTCTCCTAACTGCGTAAATTGCTAAAGTTGAGATATAGAATGATATAAATAGCTGTTAAGAGTAGACCGTTATCGTTTAATTACCTTTTGAACTCCAATCAAATCCTTCTTAAAATAACCCTTTTAATCTGCAACT